>Ga0207426_1000279_pt1 | contig 105187 bp, 81 predicted proteins | sample AraplaMF_Cvi_mMS_FD_184265 | JGI IMG/M metagenome (GOLD analysis project Ga0207426, IMG submission 184265) | Arabidopsis root microbial communities from the University of North Carolina, USA - plate scrape MF_Cvi_mMS (SPAdes) (version 2) | ecosystem: Host-associated > Plants > Roots >... | reverse complement strand
AATAAGTGCCTTTCTTACCACCGGCATATGCCCTGGTAAAACCGCCGGCCTTGCTTATTGCAGTTATGTTAGGCAATGCAAGCTTTTCAATTACATCCGCAGGAATACCATCCACAATTACAAACACCGCCTTCTTTTTATTTTGTGCGTTCAGTGTAAAGCCAGTAGCCAGTGACATAAGCAATATACTGCCCTTCACGGCAACGCTGAATAATAGGTTTCTTTTCATTTTCATTTTTTAAATGCCGTGTGAAAAATAGTTATTCTCTACCATGCCATCAGCATAAAGATGCAGGATGGCATATCCTGGCGCTGTTTCCTGGTAGTAACCGGTGCCGGCAGATTCCTTGTCACCTTTGCCCCACCAGAAACCAGACATCGCTCCATTGCAGCAGTAGGTAATACCATTGTAAAGGGTTTGGTCATAAAGATGATTGTGCCCGCTCAGGCAGACCTTTACCTTATCCCGGTAGGTATAAAAAAGCGATTTCAGTTGTTTAAAATCTGAATGCCCGCCACCTACCAGCAAGGGTGTTGTGCCCAGAATAGGGTAGTGGGACATGAGTAATACAAAGTGCCCGGCAGGTATAGCAGCAAGTTCTTTCTCCAGCCAAACCATTTGTTCCTCATCCAGGCTGATGTTTTTGTTGTTGCCATCCAGTATGATAAAATGCCAGTTCTCTTTGGTAACGGTATAATATCTTTTGGGTATACCCAACCGCTGAACCACATATTCCTTACCATACATGGAATCTGTAGTTGCCGGAGCAGCCCACCAGGGGTCATGGTTGCCGATACAACTGTACACTTCAAAGTCTTTGAGCGATTGCATGCAGTCGTCCCATATGGACCATTGTGCGGTTACTTCCTCACGCTTAACATGGTCGTAGGATGCATCATGTATAGAGTCGCCGCCATTCAGAATGAAGTCGGGCCGGTGTTTCTTCACCTGTTCAAGACAGGCCTTGTAACGCACTGGTGCATTGTCTCCTTTTCTTATATGAACGTCTGTTATATGAGCCACGGTAAGCAAAGGCTTCTTTGATTTTTTGCCTGCTGCTTCGCCCGCCATCACAGTATTGGAACCACCCACAACAAGTGCACCGGAAGCCAGTCCGATTTGTTTTAAAAGTTTTCTCCTGTCCATGCTTTATTTGATTTATTCCCAGCCAAAAACCTGTTTCAGGTTGGGGTTTAATACCACCTGCTGATAAGGGATGGGCCGGTAATAATATTTTGGTTCGATAAACTGTCTTGCTGTGGTTTCCGTAACAAGTGTTCCTCCCGCAGTTCCGTTGCGCAGGTATACGGTTACATTCTCCCCAAAAGCGCCTGCCTTATAGTAAACCAATACTTCACCTAGTGAATTCTTTTGCTTCTGTTCTTCATTGGGGATGGCGTCATCCTTACCGATAAGGATGATGTCTTCAATGCCATCGCCTGTAAGGTCATACTTACCAAGACCGGGGAAATACATTCCTTCAGGTATGTTCTGCAATAGCTTGCCTGCATGCCAGCGCATCAGGTCATCAAAGCGATAACCTTCCAGTGCAAATTCCACTCTTCTTTCACGTCTTACTTCAAACAATGCTCCCTTTAATGCACCTGAAACATTGGGATATTGCGCAGCCAATACGGGGTCAGGGTTTGCATTCGCCTGTGCAATATTTAATGCAGCTACACCGGCCCTTGCTCTTACCAGGTTTACGGACGCATCCACATCTGCCTGCGTAAGTTCACCCAACTCAGCCAGGGCTTCTGCCCAGGTAAGCAATACTTCCGCATAACGGTATACGGGGAAGTCTGTGCTGCCCAATATTACATTGTCCGTGGTGCTGTTGATGTAACCTTTTAACTGGTGATAACCGCTGAAGTTTTTGTTGAGGCGCTGTATATAGGGTTTGGTATCGGTAACACGCATAAAGCCAGGATACACCAATGTTTGCGCCATTCTCGGGTCGCGGCCTTCGAACTCCTGTACAAAGCTTTTTGTTTTATAACCCGGTTGATCAGTAAAACGCGTACCATCTGCCATCAGGTAAGTTTGCACGAGATCCCGTGAAGGAGATTGCTCATAATCACCAAATACGGTGCTGTTGATATTACTGCTGGATGCACCAGCTTTACTGAGGTCATAAGCTGTGTTCAGTATTACTTCTTTGTTGGCAGAAAGATCCTGTGAGCCAAACAATGCTGCATAATCTTTCGCTGTATTACCTGGTGCATATAAAACGAAGTTGCCTGACCCGATAATGTCTTTTGCCTGGTCGCGTGCCACCTGTAAAAAGCCTGAAGCCGATGACTCCAGCGCAAGCTCAGGATGATACTTCCGGTAAGTGCCCTCATACAACGCAGCTCTGGCATAAGCCGTCTTTACAGCCCATTTGCCTGGTGTACCCGCAGGCACAGTCTCCCTGGTATTGGCAGCGGCAAAGGCGAAGTCTGCCATTACGCTGTCGATCACGCTTGCTCTTGGAGTAGTTGCTGAAAACAACAGCGATGTATCAGAAGGTGCAATGGTTCCGGAGTACCAGGGAACATCTGAAAATCTTTTTACCATACCCATGTAAAACATGGCTCGATAATAACGTGCAAGACCGGCATAATGGTTCTTTGCTTCATCAGACACTACCGCTTTGCTATAGTTATCGAGGAAGTAATTGATGTTGCGCAATCTCGACCAGTCCCAGCCATTGCTGATGGTACGTGAACTGGGTGTTCCTGTCATAATGGTTTTTATTTCAATGGCGCCTGTTGTTGCAGTGTTATCACTGTTCTGGTCACCAAGATAATTGCTGGTACCCGGTTGGTTAAGCAGGCCGTTGATATAAAGGGAAAGGTCTTCTTCAGACTTGAAAAAAAGCTCCGGGGAAATGGTCGTTTGCGGGTAACGATCCAGAAAGTCCTTTTTACAGGACGCGGTCATCAACAGTGCCGCGATGATATAGATGAATTCTTTTTTCATGTTTATGCTTTTGATGAGTCGTTAACTGGTTACAGGTCTACATTAAAGCCGAAGGAATACTTCCGCTGGTAAGGATATTCCCATCCATAACCGTCGCTGATGGCCTCGGGGTCAAGGTATTTTTTAATGGAGGAGAACTCGTACAGGTTTTCTCCGCTGAAGAAGACACGCAGCCTTTTAAAGCCAAAACGGTTCACAAATTTTGCAGGTAATGTATAACCGATGGTTAAATTTTTCAACCTCAGGTAAGCAGCACTTTGCAGGTATTTGGTTTGAGAGATATCGAGGCCTGTTCCGTAGTTGTTATCAGCGAGCCATGACTGTAATACCGGGAAATAGGAATTCGTGTTGGCATCTGCAAGACCAGCCTTGATATAAGATGCGGAGTGCATGGCGCGCAGCGCTTCGTCATCACCTGTTGCACGGTAGAAATCAAGGTTCCAGGGATATACGTTGGCATAGGGTTGCTGGAACGGTCCCCAGAAAAGATAATGTCTTGGATAAAAGTCCTGCTTGAGTACACCTTGCAGGAATACGGTCATATCAAAATTATTCCAGCTCATATCAAGGTTAAAACCGATGCGGTAACGCGGGCTGGAGTTACCAATAATCTTCAGGTCCTTGGGATCTTTGGCAGACGGGCCAAGTTCTATTTTGCCATTGCCATCCAGGTCTTTGTATTTTGGCCATCCTTCTACTATTTCCAGCGCACCCCATGGAATGATGGAAGATTCGTCCAGCTTGCTTATTTCATCTTTATTTTTGAAAAATCCATCATTGGTCAGTCCCCATATTTCACCGATCTCCTGGCCAGGACGGAATGCTGCGGAAAATGTTTCCAGCGCGTTATTGTATTTGGTGATCTTACTTTTTGAATCAGACAGAATTACCCTTGCATTTAAAGAAAATGGCTTGGAACCTGCATTAAACATGGTATGGTAGCTTAAGGAAAGTTCCCATCCTTTTGTTCTCAGGTCCGCCGCATTTTGTTGTGGTGCTGATGTACCTAAAACAGCAGGTAATTCCTGGCTCGGGGCAAGCATACCTTTGGTGTCGCGTATATAATAATCAAAAGAGGCAAGTATCTTATCATTGAGTATACCTATGTCTGTACCGAGGTTAAAAGTGGTTACTTTTTCCCAGGTGTAATTATTGGGGTCAACCTGCAATGAAGGGGCAGTTCCAAGAACTGTAGGACGGTTGCCATTGATAAGGTAATCTGATAACCGCGTAGGCAGCGATTGAACATAACCGTAATAGCTTACGCTCTGGTTGCCAAGGTCACCATAAGAAGCCCTGAACTTAACTGTGGAAAGCGTCGGTGTAAGCTTCTCGAGGAATGATTCCCTGCTCGCGATCCACGCAGCAGATACGGACGGGAAAAATCCCCAGCGGTTATTGGATGGAAAACGGGAGGAACCGTCATAACGGCCATTGCCTTCCAGGATATACCTGTCTTTAAAAGTATAATTCACGCGGCCAAACCAGCTCCGGATAGCATAAGAATAATACCCGCTCTGCCCGGTAGTGCTGATGGTTGCATCACCGGTGGTGAGGCCAATATATGGAACGGAAGAAGAGATCAGACCGGTCCTGGACGCGGTAACCGGTGACCATTCATAACTTTCCTGGTTATATCCACCCAATAATTTCAGGGCATGATCACCAAAGCTTTTACTATAGTTTACATAAAGATCAAACACGTCCTGGCTGAGCGTTCCATTTGTTTCCCCGATGGAACCGATAGCGTTCTCCTGCCTTACATCCCCTGGACCATAGCCGATAAGATAGGGAAGGCTTTCTGTATGATATTTCCATAGCTCTCTTTTAAAGCTTGCATCACCGGTCACCTGTAGGGCTCCTTTTAGAAAATTTGCCGTTGCCCTGGAAATATTCTGAAACCCAAACCTGGTTTGCTGGTTACGACCTCCATCGACAATTTGTGCAGCCAACCGGCCCGCTGCGTTGTTGCCCCAGGTGCCATCTGGGTTCTTGGCTACATTGGTGGGCTGCAGGTAATATACATCTGTAATGGAGTTGGTGGGTGCATCGCGCTTCAACTGGTAAATGGCGAGATTGTTGTCGATTTTGAGCCAGGGTAACGGTGAAAAATTCAATTTGCCACGTAGTCCATACCTGTTCCAGTCATCTGTTGCAAGCTTATTCAAACCATTTTCTTTGGTATAATCAGCAGATAGAAGATATCCCATGGGCAGCCTTTTTCCACTCTCTGTAGAACCGCTGAAAGTGAGCGAGTGGTACTGCGAAAAATTGGACTTGCTGAAGAAGTAGTCGTTCCAGTTATTACTGCCCATATAAGCCCATTTGGTGGGATCTGAAGGGTCAGCCCTGACATCTTCTACAGAAGGATTTTCTGAGCGTTCTTTTGCCCACTTATAGTATTCATCCGAGAAATTTACATAATCCCATGGTGTATTGTTGGTGGAAGTTTCCAACACCCTTGAAAAGATATAGGGATCGGTTACCGCTTCAGGTAAAATAGTCCTGGTTGATTTTGCAAAATAATTGTTGTAAGAAATTTGCTGCCTTCCACCGGACGCCCCTTCCTTGGTGGTAACCAGGAGAACGCCATAAGATGCCCTCGCACCATAAATAGCGGCAGACGCAGCATCTCTCAGCACTGTAATAGATGCAATGTCGTTCGGATTTATTCTGAGCAGATCGTCTGTCACTCCGGCGATGCCATCAATTACAATTAATGGAGAACCGCCGCTGATAGAGGTGAAGCCACGTACATTGATGGTGGGTGTCTGTCCGGGCTGACCACCTGCATAAGTGATGTTCAATCCCGGGCTGACTCCCTGCAAACCCTGGAATACATTGGCAATAGGGCGTTCCGCCAGTTTTTTACCACTTACCTGGTCTACTGCGCCGGTTACATTGATCTTCTTTGCGGTGCCATAGCCTACCACAACTACTTCAGACAGGTCTGTGCTGGTGGCCTTCAGATGAATAAGCAGGGATGCCTGTTCATCTTTCTTAAGCGTCAGGCTCTTGTTATATGCCTCAAACCCAACAAAGCTTGCAGACAGGTAATAGTCCACTCCCGACGTGAGGGATGCAAAAGAGAATGCGCCTTCTGCCGAAGTAGTGGAAGATATTTTAAAATGTGTTGAATCAGACCGCAGCTCAACAGTGACGCCGGGCATGGCTTCGTTCTTTTCATTCTGGACAATACCGCGCAGTACTGCACCTGTTTGACTGTTTGCCTGTGGAGACCATACAAAGAGCGTCAGCAACAGACAATAAAAAGCCAGCTGTACTTTCATACATGTTATTTTGGGGTTATACAATATGTGATTACTGAATAGGGAGGATCAAAAAACCATCTTTTTCCCCCATTACCTTTAGTCCGTTCATAGCGGCAATGGTGTTGAGTATTTTACCGGGATCAGCAGCTGTGTCTATCTTGCCTGTGAAACTCATTCCCTTGATGTCCTTTGGTGTATAGCTGATTTTCTTTCCAAAATGTTGCTGTAGCTGGGTAAATACTTTTTCCAAAGGCGTCTGTTCAAATTCAAAACTGTCAAGGGTCTCGCTTTTTTCTATCACTTGCTCCTGCATATGGGCCGTTGTATTCAAACGATGATCGATCGTTTTGGTTTGATAAGTAATACAATCGATACGAATTTGTTGGCCCGGTTGCAGATAGACATCCTTTATCCTGTTATTATCAGCCTTTACCACCACACGGCCTGTAAACAATTCAACATTAACAGCTGATGTACCACTTAATGCGGTAATCGTAAAGGAAGTGCCTAAAGCTGTTGTGTTAATGTGGCCGCTATAAACCGTAAAGGGTCTTGTTTTGTCTTTCGCCACTTCAAAAAAAGCTTTTCCTTCCAGGTGTATCTCACGAGTGCCGGTTAATTTTTTGTTCGCTGTCAGCCGTGATTGTGGAAATAACTTTATCCTAGAGCCATCCGTAAGGTCAATCCAGTATGCGGTGTCAGTCCGGTTTACAAAGCTGTCCTGTGAAACAATTACCGTTTGAGTGCCGGCTTTTTGTGCTGCGGCCAATACGGTTACTTTTTTGCCGGGGGCCACCAGACTAACCACGCAATTAACGCAACAGCAGCAGCGACACTCCATTTAAGCATCATCGAAACGACGCGCTTTTTTTTAGAACGAAGATGCAGTACAGCTTTATCCATTCTTTCAGCAGCTTTATCAGGGATGCTGGCAGATGATATAGCTATTTTATCCCACTCCGTTTTACCAAGCAATACGTCCCGTTCGTCTTCGCTTAACTGCAATAGATACCGGGCAATACTTTCGGCTTCTTCCGGGTGAAGCCGACCGGCTAGAAAATCATCTGCCTGTTGTCTTGTGATCTGCAAATTGTCCTGGTGTTTATAGTAATACGATGGAAATATATTTTACCCGTAACGGAACTTAAAAAAAATAAAAAAAATGTAGGAGGAGTAATAAGAGGACTTTTTTTAACTGTCGTAAGGCAAGTGAAATGTGTTTCTCCACAGTTCTGTCAGAGATGGAAAGTTCCTGTGCAATTTGCTTATAGCTAAGGCCTTCAATCCGGCTCAGCACAAAGGCTTCCTTTCTTGCAGGAGGCAAGGATTCCAGCGCTGCATGAATACGCGAATTGGTTTCCCTCATGGAAAAATCAGGCAGATAAGTTTCTTCCTGTTCTGTGGTAATGGCGCGAAGTGTAGCCGTCCTTCTGGCTTCTTTACGACAATGATCGATAAGTACAGAGGCTGCCATGCGGAATAGTTGCGTATCAAAAGGATAATCTGCCGATAAACTCTGCCTGCAATTCCATAATTTGATAAACGTTACCTGTGCAAGTTCTTCCGCAATAGTTTCATTCCTGGTTTTTGAAAGCAGGTAGGTGTATACTTTCGCACGGTACTGAACATATACCTGTTCATATACCTTAGTATTTCCCTCTTTGATGTTAGCAGTCAGTTCCACTGGTGATGATTCTCCACTAAGTTGCACACAAGATTTGATAAAATTCTCTTCAAACGTTTGCGTGATCTTTTTTTTAAAGCACAAATATGCAGTTCTACTTCTTTATTGCATATTAAATGATTGTAAATAAAGTTGTTACGAAGTCCGGCGTTGAATTTGGTAGCTAGTGATCCAGATCTTTGAAAAGAGGCTCAATAGGAATTGCCTCGAACTCAAACGGTGCAGCCGTGTGAGGCAAGGGCCATACATAGGGATTTACGCCCGCTACTGCACCGTTTTTGCTATGGTCATTGTCCTGATGAATGCGGGTACTTTACATATATTGGCTTATATCGTACCGAGTCGTGATACAATCCCATAGCGTAGGTATTGTCTTAATGCGGTTATCGCAAACGCTAATGGCTCCCTGCCAGTCTCTGCTTCGTCGCACAGAGTTCTTCCACCAATTTTAAAGGACAGCTTGATGTGTTGATCACCATCGGACTCAATATGACATTAAGGTAGTAACTGAATTTTCTAAGCTGTTCTTTCGCCTGTTCGTGTTGCTTATTGAGTAGGGAGATCAACATATCAGGAATCAAATCTTCGCGTTCGAAAGTGAATACAGCCGCAGCAATACGTGGTTTATCATGGGCGATAATTTCAAAGGTAAAATCAAGGAACGCTTTTAAAAGGGTTCTATCTGATTGCTCCACCTGGCAGTATTTCTAAAAATTTCTCGTCGTTGCGGAATCAATGCCGGATTCATCCAGTGCTTCCGCGCATTTCGAAATGCCTTTGCGAACCCTTTTATGTATATGTTCAATTCAGCCCTCGCTACAATCATATCGCTAAACACAACATTTTTTAAAAAGTCAATGGCATATTTTATTCTCATTGTCTCCGGATTTTTGTTGATCATGCTACCTGTTACTGTCTTATTTTCGGGAGGAACAAAGGCAACTCTCATGATATAGTTGACCTGCTTCGCATCAATGATCATACTGCTCCTTGTCAGCCAGAAGTTGTATCGATGGGCGTCAAGCCGCGAACCGGTGCTGATATTTACATCAGATGGGTTGCAAGTACTCTCGAAAAACAACGGGTTTATTTAATGGGGCGAAATAACGGAATGGAAGCTCGAAAGGTATAAAATTAGTCGTTCCTCATCTATACTCCCCGAATAAGACAAAAATCGATACTAGCTGACTGGGCTTGACTGTAAAACAAATAGGACGCCTGATGAGCAGCTATATTGGGCAACCTGGATCAAATGGATTGGCTTTCCATTTATTACTATGGACAATTCTGGTTAAGTGGCAACGCTATTCCAAATTCAGGTTGGACAATTAATCATTTGGTTTATGACTGCCTTATAACTTGGGTAGCTGTTACTGCCATCTGCCTTATAATACAGCGGACAAAAGAAAAAGCCACTGACACCGGTATTGCCAATAGTCGGGCATGACATCTGTGCAATTAGCAGCGGTAATTCTGCTGTACCGCGGTTCGGGACTTGACGAATGCAGCTCAGCCTTAGTTCTTGATATTAACTATATTAAAAAGCTTGGTAGCAGTTCTTGGGCGGACGTAATACTAATTCTCCACCTTCGGCAATACCCGGTAGTTACCTGCTATTTTTTAATCTATTTAAACTCGATTATAATCAGATGGAAGATTATCGGCCAAGTCGAAATCAAGACTTCGTAACAGAAGAATTTGATTCTGTTATTAACACGTTACAAAGCATTTGGTAAAGATATCTATCATAAAATCAAGGAAGAACTTCCATTAATTTTTGATAGTCTGACGTTTTATCAATGGACAACACAGTAGCAAGAAAATAGTTATGTTGAATATAAAAATGATTCAAAGTTCTTCGTTATTCAGCTTGATCCTCGTTGTGATGTGATTGTTTTATGGAACGATAAAATTCAAATTGAGATAGGTTACTGGTCTGAAGATGAATGCCATAACGCATTAGAATTCATTAAATCGAAATTGCTTTAGATTAACATGACTCCAACCTTAAGAGTAAAACAACAGGCAACGCTGGATTGAGGATACGGCGACAGTAGGAAAAAATCATCTTCAGTTTGCTTTTCAGCTCCTGTTCCGCGGACGAATTATGCCGGGTAAAAAATAAACTGTGAGTTTTTGTATATTTATTCCATAGTGGAACTGAGCAGGCAGAACATGGAAGTCACTATCACGTCAGAGGTAATTTAAATTCTGCCAAAACTGACAGAGCTTAATACAAGATGAAAATTAAGGTAATTGGTTTTTTAATAACCTATTTGTTTAGTTCTGTGAATTTTGCCCAAAATTCAACAAGAACAAATATCTGGTATTTCGGAAGAAATGCTGGTATCAACTTCAATACCGCTACTCCTACACCCTTAACGGATGGAGCACTCAACATTTGGGAAGGGTGTGCAACAATCTGCGACAGCTCAGGACAACTGCTAATCTATACAGATGGAATAAAGATATGGAACAAAAACCATCAGATTATTCCAGGCGCATCCAATCTTGGCGGAGATAACTCGGCCACCCAGTCTGGCATTATCGTGCCAATGCCGGGTACTCCCAATCTTCTATACGTATTTTCAGTGGATGCGCAAGGAGGTAGCGGTGGGTTAAGGTATGCAATTGTTGACATCAATTTAAATGGAGGTCTGGGTGGTTTAGTAAGTTCAAATAATGTTTTGCTACCTAGGTCAACAGAAAAAATAACAGCAGTTCTTCATTGCAATAAAACTGATTTTTGGATAATAGGACATGAGCTTAATAATAACAATTTTGACATATGGAAGTTAACCTCCACAGGCTTATCTTCTTCGCCGCAGGTTATCTCCGTTGGTACTCCTCATGGCTCCACAGGATTGGATGCCATTGGTTATCTCAAAGGTTCTCCTGATGGTTCGAAACTTGCTCTTGCTGTTTATGGAGATAGCTTCTTCGAGGTTTTTAATTTTGATAACGTTACAGGAAACATTACTAATCCGGTTCCGCTCACCAGTAATCAGTTTCAAAATCCTTATGGAGTGGAATTTTCACCTGATAGTAAGCTGTTATATGTCGCAGGAACTCAAAATTCACCAATCCTTTTTCAATACGATCTTTCACTACCGACAGCACAGGAACTGCAAAATTCTTTAACGATTGTAGGTAAGGCTACTTCAAGTTATTTTGGTTCAATTCAACTAGCTCCTGATGGTAAAATTTATATTGCAAAAGATAATAGTAGCTATTTATCTGTAATCAATCATCCAAATAACCTTGATACGGGCTGCAGCTTTAATGAGGATAATTTTTATCTAGCTGGAAAGAGCAGCGGTTTGGGGTTACCAAATCTAATTCCCAGTTATTTTGAACAAAATGTAATTGTAAGTATCGTAGAAAAAAACGATTACTGCAGTGGAACAGCAAAACTAACAGCAGTGACAAACGCTAAAAATAATAAGATGGAGTACGAATGGTACTTGGGCGGAAGTCTTATATCCAACCATAATAGCGATACAATAACCGTACTGACTTCGGGCAACTACAAAGCAAGAGTCCTTCTTTATTCCGACTGCCAAAGTGCGCCATCAGTATACGAACAAACACTAAATGTTGAGGTGCAGAAACATTATGTTGTTAGTTCTGTTGATGCTGTTACATGTCAGGGACAAATTTATGAAGGATACAGCATAAGTGGAACATACATAGATACATTCAAAACATCGCAAGGTTGCGACAGCATCAGAACCTTGAATCTTACCATAAAGCCCAATTCAATTTCAACTATTAATCAAAACATTTGTCAAGGGCAAACATTTTTAGGATATAGTGCTACCGGAACTTATACAGACACATTTAAATCTGTTAACGGGTGCGACAGTATCAGAACTTTGAATTTAATTGTTAAATCCAAATCCTTGTCAACGATTAACCAGACTATTTGCGAAGGTCAATCATATTTAGGATATAATTTGGAAGGCACTTTCATCGACACCTTTAGTGCGACAAATGGATGTGATAGCATCAGAACTTTACATCTCACAATTTTGAAAAAAACTGTTGCCGCGTTAGGTAAGGATAAAGAAATTTGTAGAGGTGACAGCACAGTACTTTCCGCAGGTCAATTTCTTACTTATTTATGGCAAGACGGATCTACTAATAGTAGCATAATTGTTTACCAGGCGGGAATGTATTCTGTAACAGTTACAGACGCATGCGGATCAAGTAAAGATGAAGTGTTGTTTACAGAAAAAAGTTGCGACATATACTTCCCGAGTGCGTTTACACCAAATAATGACGGTAGAAATGATGTGTTTAAAGTTTTAAATGGGTTTAGCTTTAAGGATTATGATTTAACAATATATAACAGGTGGGGCCAAAAAATTTTTGAAACAAAAGATTATTTAAAAGGATGGGATGGTAAATTTTCCGGAGTTGAACAGGGGGCTGGGGTATATGTTTGGTTATGTAAATTTGAAAGGAATGGACTTCGTAAGGAACAAAAAGGAACTATCACGCTGCTGCGCTAAAGATCGCTAAACATAATTTAGATTTAGACTCTATATTTTCAATTAGTATAGGTTGTTGGCTGATGTTGCACAAAGAGCAGTTTGCCTTAAGGCTCTGTTCTTTATTTGAAACTAAAAAATTTTGATATGAAGTTTTTCATCCTAAGCGTGATTCTCTTTGTTTTAAATCCCATTCAAATTGCTGCCCAGTGTAAAAATCTAAATTTTCAAGATATTTATTCGCTCTGGACAGCCTATAATAATCGAAGTTTTGAAGATTCACTGACAGCGAAGGGAGGTGAAAAATTTGATAAGAGCTCTTATGGCATTTGCTATTCATTATTGGAAGAGAGTAAAGAAGATTCGGTTTATATGTATAACGAAGCGTTTCAGGTGGATGATATCGTGCGGTTTACATATATGACGGTCAAAAAGATGCCTATCAGGAATTAAAAAAAAGCGTATCAGGACTTTACGATTACAAAGGATTTTATTTGGATAAGGGTATCAGGTTTGACGTTTATTATAGCCCGATCTACAAATATTGCTGCCTGTCTGAAATCAATTCCGGCCTATCACTGAAACGGGACATTATTTTTTATGGTCTTGAGTTTGACCTTCATGAACCGCCTTTTGCTTTAAAGTAGAAGTTACAAGGGATCTACACTTAAACTAATGCTACTTTACGACCCGCTATGTTCAATGATGAGACATTTCATAGCACAAATGCTGAATCTAAGCTTATTGCGCTGTTCATGAAAATATTGGTATTTTGAGCAGATAAATCAACGCTGATTAAAGTCGCAGACATGACTGTCAATTAGTAATAGTTTTTCCAATGCAAACAAGCTGGAACCCAAAGAGACTATATCCACGAAAAAGTCCGATTTATTTGAGCATAAACCTGGTGATAACGATAAGCTTACCATTAAAACTAAGACCGGCACTTTAACACCGGTCCTGTTTATCGGAGAAATTTTTTAAGCTATGTTGAGCGCAGCATTAATTTTGACCACCGGATGCAAGTAATATTTCGCCGGTAATCCAGCCTGCATCGTCTGAGGCAAGGAAGGTTGCTACTTTTGCAATATCACTTGGAACGCCGGTGCGGCCTAATGTTATGGTTGATTCCAGTTGTTTGTGTAAATCGCTCCCGATAAGACCTACGGAATGTGTGCCTTCTGTTTCTATTAATCCGGGCGATAAAGCGTTGACACGAATTTTGCGTGAACCTAGTTCTTTTGACAAGGATTTTGTCACTGCATCTACCGCAGCTTTGGTGGCGCTATAAACAGAGGCGTTAGCAAGAGGGCCCTGGGCAACAATAGAGCTGATGTTAATGATACTTCCGCCCTTTTCATCAAACAATCCTGCCGCTTTTTGAGAAGCTAATATTAATCCGAGTACATTCAGATCAAACTGACGATGATAGTGCTCTTCTGTAATGCTTTCCAAAGGAGCAAATTCGTAAACACCTGCATTGTTTACAAGGATGTCTAACCTGCCGAATGCAGATTTTGCTTCGGTAAATAATTGGTCGATGTCAGCCTGCTTGGCCAGGTCCGCTTTCACGGCGATCGCTTTACCACCACTACTTAGAATTTCATTCACCACTTTGTCAGCACCTTCTTTACTTGATGCATAGTTAACTACAACACTTGCTCCTTCAGCAGCCAGGTGTATTGCAATGGATGCGCCAATACCTTTAGATGCACCCGTTACCACTGCCACTTTGTTGTTTAGCTTTTTCATTTGATTACCTTATTAAAATTTTAAAAATGGGTTTCTTATTTTTTTTATCAACTGATTATTTCAATTTATTAATTTAAATATCTAAATATTTCAATATGTTTAATCTGTTTTTACATTTTTTTTTCTTAAAAAATTAGTCCTTGATAGCATTCAGGAAATCGATGTAATCATTAAGTACCTTTTGGTTCAAACTGTACTTAATGTTGCGGCCTTCTTTTTCGGAGATCAGCAAGTCGGCGTCTACCAATTGTTTCAGGTGATGTGAAATAGCCGGCTGTGTAAGCTCAAGCATTTCATTTATTTCTGAGCAATAAACACTGCCCTTCTTTGTTTTAAATTTTTGTAAGATGGAAATCCTGCTTACATCGCTTAACGATCGTGATATCTTTTCAAATTTCCTCTTGTCCATTGCACAAAAATAACAATTACAGCACAAAGGTAAAGGGAAAATATCGAAACATATAAATGTTTTTATTTGTTAATTATTTACTCGTCTCTCCAGCACCGCGTGAAACCAGCCTGAAACCAAACCTCTTCGCTGCCCAACCATTTTAAGCTTTCAGTTCAAACAAACCCGTAGGGAATTACCTGACCTGGTATGCGCAACCGCGCTCCTCAATTATAAGATCCCCGCAGGCCACTATAAGATCCCCGCAGGCCACAGCGTCACGATTCTCATAGACCACTCCGATTCTATCTTTAACATCCTCGTGCGTTAGGAACAGACTGATACCCGATAAGGTGCCTACGACCGCGCTATATGAAGATTGCGGTGATTCAATACACCTGCAGAATTTTCTCACGGCTATCAGCTATCTATAAAAAAGCCAATGCACACCTGGTCTAAATAATTCCCGGATGCGATATTTAAGGAAATGGGATCGGTACAAAATTTTGAAGAATATCATACAGCGTGTTGCAGACAAAAAATAGCGTAGAATTTCTAAAATAAAAAAAGGTGCCTTCACTGGTAAGAGGTTAGCAGGTTGGGTTCACATAAATAAGATTGCCGTCTTTGCTGAAAGCATCCATGCCTCCGAACACAGGTTGAAGCATCGCTTCAAAAGGATAGCGTTTGGGCAAACTGGTGTTGCTCATGCCCCAAATTAGAAGGAATAAATATTTCTCAACGACTAGTACAAAAACTCTTTCTGACAGTCTTTTAAATGGCAAGTTAAATGGCGGAGCTTTTCTATTTTCCTGCCAATATATGATTAGATGTAAAGGACTGTTTCGGCAGTCCTTTTTTGTGCGGTAGATACCTCAAAATAGCAAAAAAGCCCTCCCGAAAGGGAGGGCCGTAACAATCACTAATTGCCGTGTGCTTATGAGAAAATCTTAACTTATTTCATCCACCAGACTTTGATGTCTGACGTGTTCCCACCCATTTTAGAGACCTGGGTGTTGAAGTTGTCTGTATTGTTCACGGCTTCATCCTGTGCATATGGCAGCCGGTAAAAATGCTGGTAGGTTGCAGAAGGATTGCTTGCCGGATCGACCGGGGTTGCTCCGGTTCTGCGCCAGAGGTTAAAGGCCAGCCAGGGCTGTCTGAAAAAGGATAGCCATTCCTGCGCATAAATTTTATGCAGCGCATCAGTTGCATCACCCTTAAAGGCAACCTTGCTATTGCTGTAGAGCCTGTTCATCTGAGCTGTGGTCGGAGGGGCGGGAGCAACCGATGACCAGTTTTCCGTAGCATCGTTGGTATTGGCTGCAACATTATACCAGAAGGTAACCGAAGAGGCGATTCCGGCTTTGTATTCAGTCGCTGCAGTTGCGAGGTTTGCCGTGACCCCAAGTCCCCGCGCATAAGCTTCCGCCTTTAAAAAATGAACTTCGGAAGTAGATATGATCTGCTCGGGAATATACCAGTTGTCTCTCACCAGGTACCAGCTAAAGGGAGAATAAATGCATTTGTTTTTATCCTCCGGATCGGTAGGAGAGAAGTAGGCGTTGATATTGTCACCGGTAGATACGCCAATGGTATATGGCGCCCATTTGCCGGCCTGGTTGGTCGTTACGAATAGCCAGGCCCTAGGATCAAAAACAGTCTCGTTGGTGCTGCCGTCAGACACCATGTTCCACATCGTGCTGCTCATACGGACAAAGCCCGCGCCTCCTGAAGAAAAACTCCACCACCTGCCGCCAAGATCAACGCCGCCGAGCGACTTGGGCCACATCGCAACATCCTCTCCTTCACCGACCACCGGAGCGTTGCCGGTCATCACATCTGCGATAACGGGGGTTGCGGCAGTGGGGTCTTTTTCCACCATCTGCATCGCATAACGAAGCCTCAGTGAATTCGCAAACTTTTGCCATTTGAGCATATCCCCGCCAAAAAAAGTATCAAAGGTTCCCAGTGTCTCGTAGGGATTTCCGGCACCGGTTACGGGGCTTGCAGCTGTTTTGATATGCTGAACAGCCCAGGTCAGGTCTGCCAGACAAGAATCATATATTGTTTGCTGGGGATCATAGGCCACCCGGAAATTTTCACTGCTGCCGTTGTATGCTTTGCCGGCATTCAGGTAGGGGATGTCGCCAAACTGATCCGTTGTCCGGAATGTCTTGTAAGCTCTCAGGATATACAGTACAGCCCTGATATTATTCATTGATTCCTGGTCACCTGCTGCATTCACCTTATCAAGGGCAAGGTTGACATTTTGCAGGGTGCTGTAGTAATCGTTCCAGACCTCGTTAACGCCGTTGGCAAGTACATATCCAGATAAACTGGTGGTGGCTCCCAGTTGGGTAGCTGTGTAATAATAATCATTATGAAGGGATGCCTGTTCGGTCCATTTTAAAAACAGGGTGCCGATGACGCCATTGACTAACGGCGCTAAAGTTGTAGCGGAGGGTTTGTCATGGGTGGCATTTAAGTCCTGAAAGTTCTTAGTGCAACTGACGCTGACTAACATCGTCGCCAGAACAAGAGGTGCAAATCTTTTATAATAAATCATAGAAGCATATTTGTCGGTGATAAAAAGGAGTTGCGTTAAAAAGAGAGTCTTACCTGTACACTAAAAGATCGGGCTCCGGGCAGCGAGGCAAACTCGATGCCTTGCGCATTACCGGCGCCATTTGACCCTTCAGGATTGATGTTATTGGGTAATGAGCTGTAGAGATAAAAAAGATCTCTTCCGATCAGGGATAACGTCGCAGCCTGGAAGGCTTTGGTCTTTTTAACGATCCTGTCAGGAATGATGTAATTGACAGATAACTCCCTTAACTTATACCAGGTGTCATTAAGTACACCGGTGCTGTGTATCCACTGGCTGTTATTAGGGCCGCTGCTCCATACACCATACTGCATGTATTTGTAATAGTAGTGAACCACGGTGGTATTGGTCTTGCCGTCAGGATAAACCCCGTCAAGGATCACTCCTGTATTGGATGTGCTTCCATTGGGAGAGGTATAGGGTAAACCGCCGCCGTCCCTTTCCTTCAGAGTCTGTGGAGCTGTTCCCTGCTGCATGGTCGAAGCGTAGGTGCCGGACCAGATATCACCGCCTATTTTGCAATCGATGAGTGCACTCACGGATAATCCTCCCTTGAAGGTAATGGTGTTGCTGATGCCGCCCCGGAATTTGGGTGTCGCATTGCCGATGGGGACAATGCTGGTGGTAGCCTGGTACATAGTGCCTTTCATCGCTGCCGCTGTAGCGGCTGACACGCCAAAATTTTTCATGATCATCGCCTCGTCCTGCAACAGCTTTTGGTGATTGTTGTCATAGACGTAATCGTAGCCCAGGATAGCGCCAAACTGCTGACCAACAACAGCCGAAATATAAGTGCCGCTGCTGCCCCAGATATTGTTCATATCTACACGGGTGGCTCCGGGTGTTAATGAAAGCAGGCGGTTGTTATTTTTAGACATGTTAAAGCTGACATCCCACTTGATGGCAGATGATTCCACGACACGCGCCTTTACGATCATTTCCATGCCGGAGTTTTCCAGTACGCCTGTATTTACCACAATGCTTGACACGCCGGAAGTGATGGGCAGGGGAGAGTTCAGCAGTTGCTGGATAGAGCGGCCATGGTAATACCTGAAATCAACATTGATCCTGTTCTTTAAAAAGCCGAGGTTGATGCCGAAATCTGCAGTTTTGTTGATCTGTGGTTTGTAGTTCACCGCCGGTAAAGCTGAAGGTAGACTTGAGGTTGGTACACCCGCAAATGTTCCGGTATTGTAGATGGTGTTGATCGAATAAGGAGGAACGTCTACAGCACCTTCTGCCCAGGCAACTCTCAGCTTACCAAAACTGAGCACAGAGGGATCAATATGAAATGCATCCGAGAAAACAAAGCTTCCCGCAAACGAAGGGAAGAAATAAGACCACTGCTGTTTGGGGAGCGTTGATGACCAGTCATTTCTCGCGGTTACATCCAGGTAGAGGAAATTTTTATAAGAGAGGTTGACAAAAGAATATAGTGAATTGAGCTCTTTGTCAAACCAGGATTCCGTAGGGATCTGCCCTGCCTGCGGTGTGCCGCTGTAGTTACCGAAATACGTAAGATAAGGGGTCGCGTAGGTGGAAGAATTGGTGCCTGAAATACCGTACATGGAGCGCTTGTAAGAAGTACCTCCTACAGAGAATTTGGCAGAGATATCAGAGCCTTTGATATTTTCCTTGTGAAATGTTGCCAGCCAGTCATAGTTATTGGCGTTGTCCCTGGTGATACCGTTGGCATAACTGCCACCGATAGTACCGGTTACATCTGTGGGATCATTCACCGCCTTGTCTTCATTGTTGTTCGCGTCAACGCTTGCACGAAACATCAGGTTAAGAAAGGAGGTGGCTTCATAGTTAAGCTGGGCGGAGCCAATCAGTTTTCTCCTGGTGACCAGTTCATTTTTGGCATAGGTATTCCAGTAAAGGTATTGAGCACTGCCATTACCCGCCCAGGGAAAACCGGAGAATTTATTCTGGGAACCGTCGTCCAGGCGATAATCACCATTGTCTTCAAAGCCCCGGTAATTTCTTCCGTAGGCGTAGATCAGGTTGGACTGAAACCCGTTTTCCGTATTGCCGAGCGAAGGCGCATTATGATAGGTATTGCTGTAATACGAGGCGTTGACCTGCAGGTTTACCCTCTTTGACAACCGGATACTGGTGCCGATATTGAATGAGTTTTGTTTGTAATCGGAATTAGGAATAATCGCATCGTTGCTGAGATTGGTGTAGGAGGCCCTGATCGAGCCCCAGTCATTTCCGCCGGATACCGCAATATTGTGTGAGAACTGGTTACCATTCTTGTAAAAAGATTTGATGTTATCCGGTTGCGGTAGATCTGCCTTTGTGGTTCCATCCCACCATTTGATAGGGGTTCCATCCATTTTAGGCCCCCAGGAAGTTCCGGTGCCGGGCCAGCTCACCTGGTTCCAGGTGTCGATACCATAAGGTCCGGTGCCGGTCTTGGGATCCACAAATAGTCCCGTCCATCCATCGGTGAGGATCTTGTTGCCATCCGCGTCGGTAGGGTATTGGGGAGGATCCAGGGACACCATACCCCCGGCTCCATATTCATTCTGCATCTTGATATACCGGTAAGGAGTGGTCACCTTATAGCCAAAATTGTAATCGATGCCAAGCCCGTCCCGCTTTGATCCCTTTTTGGTAGTAATCAGGATAACTCCGTTGGCGCCTCTTCCCCCGTAGAGCGCGGCGGCGGCGGGTCCTTTGAGTACCTGCATATCTTCAATGTCCTGAGGATTAATGAGATTAATAGCACTACCCCAGTCTTTAGGTTGGGTAACATCCTGCGCTGCGGGGGGAATGGTGTTGTCCATGGGCATTCCATCCACAATAATCAGGGGTTGGTTATCACCGGTAATGGTGTTGTTACCGCCAATGATGATCCTTGTGCTCCCGCCGTCAACGCCGTTGGGACTGGTGATGTTGACTCCAGCCATTTTGCCGCTCAACGCATTGATGACATTTGGCGCATTGGACCTGGCCAGTTCGGTGCCTTTGACTTCTTCCTGCGAGTAGCCTAGTGCACGCGTATTTCTTTTGATGCCTAGCGCTGTGGTGACCACTACGTCCGTTAAGGAAGAAGTGGCTGATTTAAGGACAATTGTCATGTCGGAGCCTTCGGCCCGGACTTCCTGGCTGGTAAAGCCTACGGAAGAGACGATAAGTATTGCATCGTCTCCTATGTCCTTTAAATGAAATTTTCCTTCCTCATCCGTGATGACCGACTTTTTACTTTTTTGAACCGAGACGCTGACACCGGCAAGGGGTTTGCCTGATTCATCTGTAACCTTACCTGAAAGGTCGTGTTGCCGGGCATATGCACCTTGGCCAAATGCCAGCAAAAAAAATAGCAAGACATAAACAGCTCTTTTCATAGCAGTTGTGTTGACTTTTATAATGAACAATAAATAGCCAGGCAGAATTACGTTAAGAAGGACGCGAGATGCTCACGCGTATGAAAGGTTAACTGATAATAGAGTGACTGATCGGGGTAAAATAAAAGGGTGTTGGTAGACACCTCATGCGTAGTGCGAGGATTGGTTAAGTCCAGCGGAGTAAATCTCGATGAAAAGTTGCGAACGGAACGTTAAAGTAGACAGTTGGTCTGTGCTGGTATACAGTTGATCATTTAAGCGATGGTTCCGGGTGATGCAGCGCTGTTGTATTTTTTAGCATAACTTCAAAAGACTTCTTCCTGGTCTCGCGGTACTTTTGTGATATATGGAGCTGATCATTTTTCCAGTATACTCATTATTCGGGTAGATCCGTATATAAGCTTCTAAATCCATCTCCGCGTATAGATTGCGGCTAAATTGCCTCCCGGAAATAAACGTCTGGGAAATGGCAAATAAATATGATAAAATCATCAAGGAATTATTGGGTCAAATGCAATCCTATCTAATGGAAAAGTTATTTGGATTTATTGTTCGATCCGTACGACCACTGCCACCTAAAATGCAGCAGACAACGATAGAAAAGGAAGCCGACATGTTAGCTGAAATTGAATTAGTGGATGGTACAGTGATGATCCTGCATATTGAATGGCAGACAAGTAACGACCCGGAGATGGTCAGTCGCATGTTATTTTACCGCATGTTAATAGATTCAAAATATGGAAAACCTGTGTTTGGTGTAGTCATTTACCTTGGCCAGGCCGTGATCAATATGAACAATACGATAGAGGAGCCCGGTTTGAGTTATCATGTGAGGATGTTGGATGTACGTGATTTGGTTCCGGAGATTTTCTGGAGTCTCCGAATCCTGCACACTGGATCTTCGCGATTCTTGCAGGTCATGATAAGGACAAGGCATCGCTGATCCGAAAAATTTTGAGTAAATTGCAAGTCGGGTTTAACGATGACAAAGAAGGGTTACAAATAAAAATTAAACAATTAGAAATACTGTCCCTTTTGCGGGGAGAGGATATTCAGATTAAAGTTGTACAGGAGGAAGAAAAGATGCCAGTAAGTATTGATATTACCAAAGACCTGAGATACCAACAGGGGATACAAAAAGGTGAGGAAAAAGGATTTAAGATAGGTGAGGAAAAAGGATTTAAGATAGGTGAGGAGAAAGGATTTAAAATAGGTGAGGAACAAGGATTTAGGATAGGTGAGCGCAGAGGGGAAGAAAAGAAAGCGCTTGAAATAGCTATCAAGATGCTGGAATCCAAAAGCTTCACAAACGCTCAGATCGCCGAATTTTCCGGAGTACAATTAGCTGTTGTCGAGCAAATGGATCAGTCAAAGAAACGGCATTAACAGGAACCACCGAGCAAGAAAAGATGCCAGTAAGCATTGATATTACCAAAGACCTGAGATACCAACAAGGGATTCAAAAAGGTGAGGAAAAAGGATTTAAGAAGGGTGAGGAAAAAGGATTTAAGCTAGGTGTGCAAAAAGGATTTAAGCTAGGGAACGGAGCGGGGAAGAAAAGAAGGCGCTTGAAATAGTTATCAAGATGCTGGAATCCAAAAGCTTCACAAACGCTCAGATCGCCGAATTTTCCGGAGTACAGTTAACAGTTGTCGAGCAAATGAATCAGTTGAAACAGAAACTTTAGCTTATTGTAGGCTTCCCGTAATTTAATAATCATCTCTCTTTGAAAAGAATGTGCTTTCTTAATTTGCGCTGAGGAGATGATATATTGTTTTCCTGCTAATCCCTCCGCTATCTTTCGTTATACGAACGGGACGCAGATAAGTTCTTCCCTGATCGCTGCGCCTGCCTTAAGTTTTGCTGCCACGAAAGCGGCCTGTGCTTCAACACTTCAAACCCGTAAATTGGGTACTGCATAATAGGATTAAGGTAAATTTTGGGATGGGACTCGGCTGCATGGGGATGAGACGGAACGGGAATTTTGTTCCCGGAAAAATAGAAATGATCAGTTTTAATAAGCGTTCTGCCCTTCTAAGGTACAAGCCTGATACCCTGATTGCGAATTGGGCCATGATTGACCTGCTTGCAGACTTTGAGAACCAGCGGGGTTTGCCCGCAGCGCAGGTAACCCTCGCATGGCTTCTGGTTCAGAAGCCATGGATCGTACCAATTCCGGGCACGACAAAGCGTGCTCACATAAAGGGAGTATCTATCGTCAGCCGGTTTTACTTTTTCGCATGAAGAATTAAAGGATTTTACGGATAAGGTTTCCGCCATCCGTAAAGTCGGCGAAACGCCGCTAACGAAGTAAAACCAAAAGTACCCGCTACTTATCGCGGGTACACGTATGGTGAATTTATCTTAAATCTGACGGTAAATACACGATTAAACTGAGCCACTTACTTTTTCAAGCAGCGAGAGATCTTCCTCATTTAAAGAAACTCCTGTTGCGGAGAAAAGTGTCTGGAGTTGTTCCTCGCTTGTCGCACTCACGATTGGGGCACCGATATGCGGTTGAGCCAGCAGCCATGCCAGCGCTGTTGCAGTTGGCGTGATGTGATGTTGCTGACTGATTTGATCAAGTGTGTCAAGAACTGCCAGTCCCTTTTCGTTGAGGTATTTCTTCACGCCCTCTCCACGCACACTCTTACCTAAATCATCCGCAGAACGGTATTTGCCGGTGAGAAAACCGGACGCCAGCGCCCAGTAAGGAAATACGGTTAAGTTGAACTTTTCCGCCAGTGGTAGATAGGCGGATTCATATTCTTTTCTTTCCATCAGGTTATAATGGGGCTGTAACGCTACGTATTTTGGAAAGCCATTTGCTTCGGCGATCTGAAAGGATTCTTCCAGCCGCTGCGGCGATATATTGGAGGCGGCGATATATCGTACCTTTCCCGCCTTTACGATTTGGTCGTAGGCAGATAACGTCTCTTCAAGCGGAGTATGGTTGTCATCGAAGTGAGTGTAATAAAGGTCTATATAATCTGTTTGAAGCCTGTTTAGTGATTCATCAACTGATTTGAGGATATGTTTTTTGCTGATGTCATACCCATGTTCCTTTGTCTGAGAACCAACTTTTGTTGCAATGATCAACTCCTTCCGATTTCCCTTTGCTCTCATCCAGTCGCCTATGATGGACTAAGATAATCCACCTGTCCCGTTCACCCACCACGGGTAAGTATCAGCAGTATCAATAAAGTTATATCCTGCTCCGGCAAACGCATCCAGGATCTTAAAAGATGCTGCTGCTGTTAATGTCCATCCAAATACATTGCCTCCCAGGTTGATACGGCTTACTTCAAGATCAGTGTTTGATATCCTTGCTCTTTTTGCCATGATTTTTTTTTATTTGAATTAATCGCTTCGTTAAATATCGTCTTCTTTGCAAGGCAAAAGTAGAGCCGCGTCATATAGAAAATGAGGTATATTTATGACATTTTATGGTAGGAATAAAACTTTCCTTGATAAATGCCGTTGTCTCATATCCACAAGCTCAGTACGCAAGCATTTTTCATCCTTAGTAGCTTGTTAACGCACTGGTGATAGCATTCATTTTTTGATCGCCAGCAAAGAGGAGGAGCTCATCCACTGACTGGTGACGTTGCGTGATCGTAACGGGTTTCTGAAGTAGCGTTTTCCTTGCCTACCGGCTGAAGCTGTTACAGGTGCTTTTCCTGTATGGGCTGTCAATGCGATCATATTCGGAACTTTTACCCGGGAGGGGAACCAGGCTTTACCGTTTACTTTGTCTTTCATCACTCAATCATTATAAGCATAAAAAATAACATAGGTCAGGTTATAAGATGTGAAAGTTTGCGATACAGGATTGCTTTTTATGCTTGAATTTAAAATGTAACCTGATTATTAGTAAATATTCCTACATTTAGGAAATAATTATGATCGATGAAGAAATTTCAACTGGGTGAATTTGAAGAAATCATTCTACTGACCATCGGTATTTTGTACAAGGATGCCTATGGAGTATCCATCAAAAAAGAAATAGAGGAGCGATTGACCCGTAGTGTGAGTATGGGTGCGCTGCATACTGCCCTGGTAAGGCTGGAAGAGAAAGGCTATATTGAATCATCGGAAGGCGAGGGGGGCGAAGAGAGAGCAGGAAGGCCTAAAAAGTATTTTCGTATTACCGCCCTGGGAAAAAAAGCAATGGAGTACGCCAGAGATACACGTAACGACCTTTGGAAGGCTATTCCAAATTTTGCCTTTAAACTCAAATAAATGCAGCCCCCCAGATTATTTCAGCGCTTATTTCAATGGCTGTGCCGGCCGGATTTAAAAAAACACATCGAAGGTGATCTGATTGAGCTGTACCAGGAGAGAGTGAGGCTTAATGGCAAAACGAAAGCGGACCTGCAGTTCATGAAAGATGTGTTGCTTCTGATGAGACCCGGCATTATCAGGTCTTTCAAGCCAGCTTTTTTTATCACCCAATTTCGATATGGCATGCTTAAAAATCATTTCAAAAGCGGATGGCGCAATTTAGCGCGGCATAAGACATTTACTGCAATTAATATCCTTGGCCTTTCTGTAGGTATTTGTGCATCGCTGATCATCTTCCTGATCGTTGAGTATGATTATAGCTTTGATAAGTTTGAAAAGGATAATCACCGGATATACCGTGTCGTGGAGAAATACACCTTAAAGGTTTCCGGTCAGCATTACGGTAGTTCGGCAATGCCTGACCTGCTGCCAGCGATGGTTGAAAAAGAAGTAACCGGGTTGGAAACTGTAGTCGGGCTGACGCGCGCAAACGCAACAAAGATCACTGTAAACACAACAGCAACCGGAAAGAAGAAAGATTTTGAAAATCAGGACAAGATAGTTTACACGAATGCAAATTATTTTGAGATGGTTGGATACCGCTGGGTGGCGGGTAATGCATTGACTGCGCTCAGAGAGCCATATACAGTTGTGTTATCAGCCAATACTGCAAAATTGTACTTCCCCGAAGTGTTGGAAAGTGAAGTGATCGGAAAGGAACTGTACTTCGAGGATAGCGTTCGTTTGACTGTGACTGGTATTGTAAGTGATCTCGATGCGAATACCGTATTTAACTATAATACATTTATTTCCAGAACGACTTTGGAAACAGCCCGTATGAAACCGAGGTTCTGGGACCGGTGGAATCACTCACAAGCTACCTTGCTCTATGTTAAACTCGCCGGAGGCACGGGGATTGCACAGATCAATAGACAAATCAACAACTTGTTCAACAGGTATAATCAGCCTAACTCAGGAGATCCTGAACGCAGGGCATTCGATTTGCAACCATTAAAAGACGCCCATTTTAAAACTTATTACGACAGTTCAAGCACTGGTCTTGCCGACAAAAGCGTTTTAAGCGGTTTGCAGGCTGTAGCAACATTTTTATTATTACTGGCATGTATCAATTTCATCAATCTCACGACCGCCCAGGCATCCCGGCGCAGTAAGGAAATCGGTATCCGCAAAACGATGGGAAGTTCCAGATTTCAGTTAATGATACAGTTCATAGGGGAAACTTTTTTAGTTACCTGTATTTCCGCTTTATTAGCGCTAGCTGCGACACCCTTGTTTTTAAGAGCATTTCAGTCCTTTATTCCGCAAATAACCAGTTTGGGTGTCTGGAAACAGCCGGAAGTGATGGTGTTCCTGTTAATCCTGGTAATAGTCGTGAGCGTACTGGCAGGAATCTATCCGGCCCTGATTCTTTCCTCTTTTAAACCGGTTTCTGTACTTAAAAATCAGGTCAATGCTGAGACTGGAATGTCCGCCAAGGCCGGACTGCGAAAAGGCTTGACTATATTTCAGTTTGTGATCGCACAGGTATTTATACTGGCGACGCTCTTAGTTGGCAAACAGATCAGATTTACGCTTGGTAAGGATATTGGGATGAAAAAGGATGCGGTGCTTTATTTTGGTAATTATATTGATACATCTGCTTCTAAAAAAATTTTACTGCTTACAAAGCTGCAGTCCATACCGGGTATCGAGATGGCAAGCTTATCTATGGACCCTCCATCATCTACCAGTACCTGGATCGATGAAATGAAATACACAGATGGCAATAGGTTGGTGCAGACCAATGTGCAGGTGAAGGTCGGGGATTCGAATTACATTAAACTCTACCGGATAGGTTTGGTAGCTGGTCGCAACCTGGCGAACAATGATACGATGGGCGATCTGCTGATCAACGAAACCTATCTCCATGGACTTGGCTTTACTGATCCCAAAGACGTTCTGGGACGTTTTATTAACGTGTATGGAAATAAACGTGTTGTCGGTGTGGTAAAAGACTTTAATCAGAAGTCATTGCGTGAAATAATTATGCCGCTGCTGATTACGGGGGGGATTAGTAGCGAAAATACTTTCAACGTATCCCTGCAGCCGCAGCCTGAAGGTTTTTCCACCTGGAAAGAGACAATTGGTCAAATGAGACAGGCATGGAAAGAAGTTTACCCTGACCGGCAATTTGAGTATCGTTTTTTGGATGATGCTATCGCCGAATATTACACCGCGGAACAGCAGCTCTCCACGTTACTTATCTGGTCGAGCGGGTTGACTATTTTTATCAGTTGCCTTGGTTTGCTGGGTCTTGTGATATATGTTACGAATCAGCGCACCAAAGAGATTGGTATACGTAAGGTGGTCGGTGCAACGGTGTTGCAGTTGGTTGCACTGCTTAGCGCTGGATTTATAAAGCTGGTGGTGGTGGCATTTTTGATTGCCACACCCATTGCCTGGTGGGGCGTAAACGCCTGGTTGCAAGGTTTCGCTTACCGGACTAAATTAAGCTGGTGGATTTTTCCATTGGGTGGTGGGATACTGGTGCTACTTGCATTGATCATTATGGCTTTCAAGGTGTTCAGGGTCGCAAATGCCAGTATGGTAAGAATCCTACGGTCTGAATAAAGATAATTGCAATGCTCGGGCATCAGCGATAACGGCGGGACGGGCCGTTGATCCTGTGTAAGGAAGAATTAATCCTGTATCTTAGGGCAGCTAACAGTTAATTACATGCAAACTCAACGAGTATCTGTCAAAATTATCCCTTGCCTGACCATTTTATTGTTGCTTGTTAGTGCATTTAGCTTTCATCCTCGTAATCCTGTCCCCGCTGTACATTTTGAGCATCATTATATGGATACTTCACTGCCTTTGAAGCCGGATGGCATCGGTGATTATGGTTGTTCTGCATTAGTGGATATTGACCGCGATGGCAAATTGGATTTTGTCATGGGTGGTTTGCAAACAAAGACGCTATACTGGTATCAATATAAAAGCGCGGGCAATTGGGAGAGGCATATCGTTGGAAATGATTTTTTATCTGATGTCGGACTCGCCGCACAGGATGTCGACCAGGACGGCTGGATGGACCTGGTTTGCAGCGGTGTCTGGTATCGTAATACAGGTAGACCGCGCGACGAAAAGTTTGATCGTATCATCTTTGATAGCTCAGGTGGTCGTGCACATGATGTGGTAAGTGCAGATGTCGATGGAGACGGATCTAAAGATATCGTATTGATGGGGGACAAAAACACACAGTTAAAAGGCATCTACTGGTATAAGATAGCTGCAAATCCACGTGCAACCTGGGAAAAATACTATGTGGGAGAAAGTATCCATGGCGCCATTGAACCGGCAGGTGTTGCAGATATTAATGGCGATGGTTTTGCGGATATCGTCAGGGCTGACACCTGGTTTGAAAACAGGAGTAATGGCAAGGCCTGGATAGCTCATCAAAATATACCCATGGGCAGACAGGGGCCGTTCGGTGTTTGTGTACGTGCTGCCATTGCGGACATTGATCATAATGGCAAAAATGCCATTGTAATGAGTGACGCAGATATTGAGAATAGTAAAATCGTCATTTTAAGAAGCCCGGATGGGAAAGGATTAAGCTGGGAAAAACAGGCATTGCCCCAAACCTATGCCTATGGCTCTCTTCATGCTTTGGCCCTGGCCGATTTTAATAACGATGGTCTGACCGATATCGCAGCCAACGAGCAGGAGGAGCTCCTTCCGGACGGCCGCCAAAATCCCAGATGGATCATATGGCTGAATAATGGAAATGGAAAATTCTCCGAAAATATCGTGCTTGATGCAAGGCTTGGGGGACATGAACTTATGGCTGGTGACGTAGATGGGGACGGTGATTTCGACATTTGTTCCAAAGCCTGGGGAACCAAACCCTGGAACGCGCTACACGGTGAAATGCACGTGGACTTCTTGGAAAATACATTGAACAGGTAAGAAACTTTTTTAACTTCAACCCTTCATCAACTTCGCGACATCATCCTACTCATACAGCGCCAGACGGCCAAACCATGTTAACCTTCCGGTTCAAACAACCCTGTAAGGAATTAGCTGACCCGGGGTATGCGCACTGCGCTCCTCAATTAAAGATCTCTGCTGACCGCGGCATCGACATCGTCATGGAGCACTCCGATTCTATCTTTGATATGCTCGTCCGTTAAGGAAAATGCCGTTACCCGGCAAGGCGCCTATGAACATGCCAAATGAAGATCGCGGTGATTCATTGTGCCAGCAGAATTTTTCCCATATCGTGAATTTTGTAGAATTTTCTCACGGCTGTCAGCTATCTACATAAAAGCAAGTACATGCCTGACCTAAATAATTGCGGCCTGCGATTTGTACTTTAAATATTCCCAAAAGCGTCAGGCATTTGGTTAAGTGTTTGTAAGCCGCTACAGTCTTGTTGCGGCTTTTGCTTTGCCGGTAAATATCTGTAGTTCGGCATGTTTTGTGATCCACCTGGACAGTTAAAACGCAACCATTATGAAAAAAGGACGCCAGGAAGTAACCGGTGGGGAAACACATCAGACCAAAACCGATCAAACAGGATATCTTACCACCAATCAGGGAATACACGTAGCAGATAACCAGAATAGTCTCAAGGCTGGTCAGCGCGGCCCGGTGTTGCTGGAAGATTTTATCCTGCGCGAAAAGATCTTTCACTTTGACCATGAGCGCATACCTGAGCGGATTGTCCACGCAAGAGGATCAGGCGCCCACGGCTATTTCGAACTATATGAATCGCTTTCCGATATTACGAAGGCTGACCTGTTCCAGCGGGCGGGGGAGAAGGTGCCTGTATTCACCAGGTTTTCAACGGTAGCAGGCGGAGCCGGGTCGGTCGATACTCCAAGGGATGTTCGGGGTTTTGCTGTAAAATTTTATACGCAGGAAGGTAACTGGGATTTGGTTGGAAATAATATTCCTGTGTTTTTTATCCAGGACGCCATCAAGTTTCCTGACCTTGTCCATTCGGTAAAAATGGAAGCAGACAAGGCTTATCCACAAGCAGCCAGTGCGCATGATACCTTTTGGGATTTCGTATCACTGATGCCGGAGACCTCGCATATGATCATGTGGGCTATGTCAGACCGCGCAATACCCAGGTCTTTTCGTATGATCGAAGGCTTTGGCGTGCATACCTTCCGTCTGGTCAATGCTAAAGGGAAATCAACTTTTGTGAAGTTTCACTGGAAGCCCAAACTTGGGTTACAGTCAACAGTATGGGATGAAGCACTGAAACTGCAGGCCGCAGATAATGACTTTCATCGCAGGGACCTTTATGAAGCTATTGAACGCGGAGATTATCCGGAGTGGGAACTGGGGCTGCAGCTCTTTGACCAGCAGATCGCCGATAAGCTTCCCTTTGACGTGCTTGATGCCACAAAGCTGATCCCGGAAGAAATGGTGCCGGTAAAGATCGTGGGCAGGATGGTGCTTGACCGTAACCCGGATAATTTTTTTGCAGAAACAGAGCAAGTAGCCTATTGCCCCGCAAATGTGGTCCCGGGTATTGATTTTACCAATGATCCCCTGCTGCAGGGAAGACTCTTCAGTTATCTGGATACGCAAAAGTCAAGACTGGGTACGGCAAATTTTCACCAGATCCCCGTCAATGCGCCGAAATGCCCTTATATGAATTTCCAACGGGATGGTATGATGCAAACACAGGTTTTTAAGGGGCGCGCCAACTATGAGCCCAACAGCCTATCCGAGGTCGGTGAAGAAGGTGGACCAAGAGAATGTCCCGTGACAGGCTTCAGCAGTTTTCGCGGACGTGCTGAGGACGAAGAGCAGGGTGATAAACTGCGTATCCGTCCGGAGTCTTTTGCAGACCATTATAGTCATGCAAGGCTCTTTTTTAATTCGCAGACCGCCAGCGAACAGGCGCATATTGCTTCAGCAATTGTTTTTGAATTATCAAAAGTGACGCTTGATCATGTACAGCAAAAAGTGGTGGCCAATTTTAGGAATATATCAGAAGATCTTGCCAAGCGAATCGCAGATGGTCTCGGAATTGCCCTGCCAAAAGCTACGCCAGCGGCTGCGGAAGTCCGGGATATGGAACCATCACCGGCACTGTCTATTCAGCAGAATGCAAAAGAAACTCTCGACGGCAGGTGTATCGGTATCCTGATCGCAGATGGCAGTGATGCCAAGACCATTGCATCATTACAGAAGAGCATCAAAGCGGCAGGCGCAACCTCTAAATTGGTCGCTCCGAGGTTGAATGGTATCAAACTTTCAGATGGCACGATCGCAAAAGCCGACGGGCAACTTGCCGGAACTCCATCCCAGCTCTTCGATGCGGTGGCCGTTGTGCTTTCTGATGCAGGTACACAACTGCTGTTGAAAGAAGGTGCCGCGATACAATGGGTAATGGATGCTTATGGTCATCTGAAAGCGATAGGTCATACAGCAGAAGCGCAAGCTTTGCTGGAAAAGGCCGGTGTTACAGGAGATGAAGGAATTACAGATGCAAACAAAGCATTTATCAGCGCTGCTGCAAAACGTTATTGGGCCAGAGAGCCGGGTATACGAACTTTAGCATAACAAAAAGTTCTATCATAGTTCTGAGCGAGGCTTTTTTGTTACTGAAGAACATTTGGAGATCACTGATCCAAATTTGTACACAAAAAGATAGCATACAGGCTATTAAAATAAGAAAAGTCTGCCTTCCATTCAAAATGCTTTCTCGCCCTTATGATCCTGATAAGGTTAACTTGAAAAAAGGTAGACGAAATCGAACAAGAAGACTTGTCGCAAGATGGCGACAGTAATGCTGTTTTCGCTTCGGCGCAAACACATTACCTAAACTTATAATAGTAAAAAAGCCCTTCCGAAAGGGAGGGCTGCAGTTATTAGAATAAAAGAATGGCTTCTGAAAACGGGGCCTTTGATGTCGAGGCCAGGTATTAACATCTGTACTGGTTGTATTTGCAGCTACTGTACTTAACTGCTTAATGAAGCCCTTATATTTTTGACAAAAAGCAGCAAATGAACAACGGCCTGGATATACAAACACCCGATGAGCTGAAGAAGTTACCAGTATCTTCATTACAAAAAGTGTGTCAGGAAATTCGTGATTTTATTATTGATCATGTTTCCGCTCATGGAGGACATTTCACTTCGAGTTTAGGAGTCGTTGAACTCACTGTTGCACTGCACTACGTCTTCAACACGCCTTATGACAAACTTGTCTGGGATGTGGGGCACCAGGCCTACCCGCACAAACTGCTGACGGGCAGGAAAAATGCTTTTCACACGAACAGGATGTTAAACGGTTTGAGCGGCTTTCCGAGCAGGGACGAAAGCGAATACGATCCATTCGGTACCGGGCATTCTTCCACATCCATTTCTGCGATTACAGGAATGGCTGTTGCAGCTCGTTACAAAAATGATCTTCTCCGCCAGCACATTGCAGTAATTGGGGATGGAGCGATGACGGCGGGACAGGCTTTTGAGGCGCTGAATAATGCCGGGGAAGAACAACCGAATATGCTGATTATTTTAAATGACAATAACATGTCTATCGATGCCAATACAGGCGCATTGAAAGATTACCTAATTAACCTTACCGCTGGCGGTTCTTATAATCACCTGAAAAGCCAAATAAAGAATGTTTTTCAGTCGGGCACGGCAAAAAATAAATGGCCTGTCGGCTTTATACGCAAACTTGAAAAGTTAATCAAAGCGGGTTTGCTGCAGCATAGTAATTTTTTCGAGTCGTTAAAGATCCGGTATTTCGGACCGGTGGATGGACATGATATAAAAAAGCTGGTAGAGATCATGCAAAGGCTGAAGGATATTCCCGGTGCAAAATTACTGCATTGCGTTACTGTTAAGGGAAAAGGGTTTGAACCGGCCTCTGATAATCATGCCAAATGGCATGCACCCGGTATGTTCAATAAGCTGACGGGCGAGGTCCTGATCACGAAAAAATTAACTGATGATTCCCTGACTTATCAGGAAGTATTTGGCCACACACTGACAGCGCTTGCAAAGACAAACCCTTTAATCATCGCGGTGTCGCCGGCGATGTTATCCGGAAGTGCATTAACAGGAATGAAAAAAGAAATGCCCACCCGCGTTTTTGACGTTGGTATCACGGAACAGCATGCGATGACGTTTGCTGCAGGACTTGCTGCTGACGGACTGATTCCCTTTTGCGTGATCTACTCCACTTTTTTACAAAGAGCTTACGATCAACTCATACATGATGTTGCCATCCAGCGGCTACCGGTGGTGATTTGTATTGATCGTGCCGGTGTTGTCGGTCCCGACGGCCCAACACACCAGGGAGCGTTTGACATTGCTTTTACCAGGTGTATTCCCGGTATCACCGGTGCATCTCCAATGGATCTTGTTGATTTTCGAAATCTCCTGTTTACAGCTCAGTCAGGTATACTGAAAGGACCTTTTGCCATTCGTTATCCAAAAGGCAGTGGTGAATCTTTTTTGGGAGAGAGTAATTTTACATTACTGAAAATTGGGAAGGGGAGAATGGTCAGGACAGGCATTGAGATCGCCATCCTCTCCTTAGGGCCGGTAGGCAGGTATGTAATCGAGGCCTGTGATGAACTGGCGAAAGAAGATGTGACGCCCGCACATTTCGATTTGCGTTTCTTTAAGCCACTGGATGAAGATTTACTCCATGAGGTGTTTCAGAATTTTACTGCGGTGGTCACTGTGGAAGATGGATGTATTGCAGGTGGGGTAGGCACAGCCGTCACGGAGTTTATGATAGAGCATCATTATCATGCGTTTATTAAACGCCTCGGTCTTCCGGACACTTTCGCCGTACACGGCCGGCAACAGGAACTGCATACAATGTACGGCTACGACTGCAATGGGATTGCGGCCGCTGTCAGGGAACTCAATGCAGCGCTAAAAACTGTTTTTAAGCAGACATACAGCCGGTAAAGGAAAATCATAAGCGACATGTGCTGTTTCCAGCCTCGTAAATCCTTTTGATTCAAAATAATCAAGCAACGGATGATGGACATACTCTGTAATCCATATCCCTTCATAAGATTTACTTACAGACATGCATTTTTCGTACAACGATTCCCTCACACGTCTATCATCAATTTCCCGGAGTGTTCCAAAGCCGGCTATTCTGATAACGCGTTTTTGCGCTATATTTTTTGGCCTTTCTCCTTTTGTTGTCAGACATGCATAGCCTGCTGGTCGTTCATCCTGATAGACGATCAGCCATTGGTTGGACATGCTGTTAAGCTCCGCCTTTAATGCACTTTTGTTAACACTTGCAGAGAAATAACTTTCCAGTTGCTCGTTATTTAATATGTCGCCAAAGGTCTCCCTGCTAATAGTTTGCATCAGGTGAATTAGAACCGTTATATCCTGGTCTGATGCAATGATGAATTTAGTGGTAATTTTCTGTTCCATTATAACTGTTTAAGGGATCAAAATTAAACGCAGACAAGCTGACAGGACAGATACAGATTCCTGAAAAATAACCGGTACAGTTATCGGGACATCAATTTTCCGATGCGTTCCAGGGCCCTGATTTTTGGCGGAGAATATTTATCGGCAAACACTACTCTGAAATGATTGGGAAACTTCGCTGAAAATGCAAATGTGGAGCCGGGCGTAAACCTGACGCCGATACTTTGGCACTTCCTGTAAAAATCATCCATGTCGGTACGATTGGGCATTCTTGCCCATAGATTGTAACCACCGGAAGGGGGTATGATGAACATGTCTTGCGGAAAATACCTTGATAAGAGATTGATGGTGAAATAGGCGTTTTTGGCAAGCAGCATTCTGAAACTTCTTATATGGCGATCATAACTGGTGGATGATAACAAGTGGTTAACGGTTTCCTGGTATATCGGAGATGCAGTACTGCCTAAGGAGAACCGGACCTGTTCTGCCCGCTGAAAAAATTTCCCGGCTGATAGCCATCCCAGGCGAATACCTGGTGCAAGCGTTTTTGAATAGGATGTGAAGGTCATGACCAATCCGCTTTCATCAAAATTCTTCAAAGTCGATGGGCGATTGCCATTGAAGTTCAAATCGCCATAGATATCATTTTCGATCACCGCAATGTCGTGTTGCTGCGAGATGTCAACAAGCGTTTTTTTTATTTCATCTGAAAGTAAAAGTCCGGTTGGATTGTGAAAATTAGGGGTGATCACCAGTGCCTTGATCCTCCCCTTCCGGCATGCTCTCCTGAAAAAATCCGTGTCAAAGCCGATGCTGCTATCTACAGGTACCTCAACAACTTTCAGTTGAAGGACACTGATCACTTCCAAAATGGAAAATACACAAGGGCTTTCTACCGCAATCACATCACCAGCTTTACATACGGACGATAGCGCAATAAAGAGCGCCTGTAATGCGCCGTCTGTGATCAGAAGCTCCCGGGGATTTATCCGCAGCCCATATTGTATGGCATGTTTAGCAATGTTGCTTTTCAATGCTTCGGATCCGCCCGGAGGATAGTATCTCAGCAGGCTTACACCCTGGGTCCTGATCATTTGCTGCATTGTTCTGAGCAGGAGTTTTTGAGAGATGATCAGGTCTCCCGCCATTGCCACATTAAATTCGATCAATTTTTTTTTAGTTCCGGATGACGTAATCAGCTCTATCTTCTTTTCAAATACCGCATCCCTTACAACAGGATTTGTTTGCATGGATTCATTGGGCTTTTGCGGGAGGTGTGTTGCTACATAGTAGCCAGATTTAGGGACGCTGACAACCAGGCCCAGTATGATGAGGTGCTCGTAACCATTTTGAATGGTGCTGATGCTTGTCTGATATTGCTTTTTAAGTTCGCGGATGGAGGGAAGTTTATGACCGGGCTGATAAATTCCCAGCTGAATATTTTTTTCAATAGCTGTGGTAAATAATTCAAACTTGTATGACCGCATCTGTACTGGTTGGGGGATAAAAATAAGCAACTGTATGAAATCATAAAAATCTGGCAGTATTTTCATTAAATGAATAGTAGATATTGAGCTACTGTTAGTTCTGCCTGTTATGCTGAATGTTACGGAGACCGCTACATTGCAGACAGAATTACATTTGTCTTAAAACTCTGACAGGCAGCCCTTGAGTAATTCCTTTCTATGAGCTTTCAATTGGCGAGTGTGCACTGCAACAAGTGTTGGTGGGCTTGAAATTTCCGGCAACCTCATTGAAAAATCTTGGATGCACTATCTGCCCAACCGCAAAAAGCTGTTCCTTGCTTATCTAAATTGCTGTAATAGATTGAGTTGCGCGGTAAGGACATCCTTGATCTTTCTATTTAAAAAGCGATTTGGTGCTATCGCAGGAGTACTGAATTTGCATCGGCCAACGGGTGACAAGCCTTGCAAAGCCAGGATAATCAAAAAATTCGTACACATGTGGCTTGGGAAGTAAAGTAGTGGGTAAGCCAAATTCATTGTATTGTCCGGTCACAGTTTCAAGAGTGTTATTGTTGCTGTAATCCCTATCAAGAAATTTCCATACTTTGTTTGTGCGGTTAATATTCACTTTGTCATCATAATGTTCTGTTTTTCCCGGATGTAATACCAGGTTGCCGTCACCATTGTAGTGGTAGTTATTTACAATGTTCCAATCTGGTATCTGGAAGTCTTCCACTGCAACTCTTCCGGAATTATCTAATGTAAATATTTCGTGACTACCATACTTAAGCCCCATAGTCGAACCTGATCCATCTGGAACAAAGGTTGAGTCAATCATTGTGTGTTCGTCTATATAATGAAGGTATTCCACTTTGATAGTTTTATCTGTGTTCGGATCGGCGCTACGAATGATGGAAAGCCTATTCAATAGGTCGTATTCAAAATACATATTAAAGTATCCGAAAAAAATCCCGGGCACTGTAGATTTCTCAAACTGGATGCTGTTAGGATCACCAATAAGATTATAGTCAAAATGCGCGGTGAGGGTATGTTGTTGAAAACCATCCGGAAATGTTACAGTTTCAACACGGCAACAGGTTTCATTAATAGTATTGTGACGCTTAATTGCTTCAATTTTCTTGCAAGATGAGGTATATAAAATAATCAGTAAAACGGCAACGAAAGTAGAGAGCTTAAAATTTTTCATACAGCGGTGTTTTAGGCATTTCAAATATATAGCGTGAAGATGATTGAGGATATACGTACTTATACGTTGAAAGCTTAAAATCGGTGAATCGTAGATTGATGATTCAATGCTCCCTATAAATTCGGCTTTGCTCAGCCAGATTCAAAAACTGTGTAATTGCGTAAACTAGTTGTTAGTTACAATTAAACTAGCAGATTAGTATGAAAAGTGCAATGCCGATATATCGCATAACAGAAATAAGAAAAGGTCATATGTTTTCTTTCTATCTGAAAGGTATTTCTGTTGCAGTAGCTGGGCTAGTTTCTTTTGTACTTCGACGTAATATCAGTTACTTATTTACTTGACCCTTGGATTATTACTTATACTTTAATTATCGCAGGGCTTCCGCTCATATTATCAGTAAAGGAATTTCTGGACAAAAAACCAATAATTATTATTGACATGGCTGGATTGTTAATTCGGAAATCCAGGATGCCGTTTTCCAATCTTGTACAAATAGACCGGGCTGATATAGATGACTATGCATCGGAAGTCAATCGGTCCAGATACAGTGAAACTTGTCTCTTGGTCATTACCAGAAGATCCACTGGCAAGAAATATTACTTGGACTTATCTGACTTAGATAGCGGGCATGATGTTTTAAATGCAGTAAAAAAAAATCTGAAGAACTATAATAAGTAAAACAGCGTTTAGATCATCACTGACTGCCGCTAACTGTGCGTTAGATATACGGGGGCAGTTCGTTATTCAGCGGTTTCGGTAAACGAATGAAGACAGCCGGTAGCCTAAACAGTGAGCTTAATAGGTTGTCTTGAGCAGCAAGGTTCTGGTCCTTACGGTAAGGTCTTGGAAGGAAAAGCTCATATTAAATAGCCTTTAGCACATCAATTATCCTGCATGAGATGCACAGCTGCTTAAGTTGATCCCTTGGTATTTGCAACAAGTTTAGCTTAACCCTCAACTTTTCTTTCTTTGTTTCCAATAGATATTCTCCTATAGCGATAACTGATTCGTTTTTTACAAGGTTCCGCGCAGGTGAATATTCTTTTCCCGAAGCTTCCGGGCAAGGCAAAGCTTTTCGCGCATTTGCGCTGTATCATTTTTTTGATTTTTTAAGGCAATAAGGGTCGTGGCGATGATGATAGCGAAAGCATTTTCTGTTGCGTCGAGCAACTGCTCATCCTGGTCAGGTACCTTGTAAGTGTTGAAGCAAAACCGGAGGCCGGTTCCGAGACAATTACATTCATATAACGAAGGACAAAAATTTTGTTGGTTATCTGTGTGGATCACGATGACGGTCACTGGTTTACGGTAACGGTCAAAGAGGCGATAGAAGTAAGTGAACATGCGTACTTCAGAGATCGGGTCTCCGTAGCCCGATACTTCAAGATGGATCAATAGCCATTTTCACTGCCGGTTCCTGTATACACCCTGACCAGCTTGTCGACAAACTTCGGCGCCTCAGGTTCCTGCTGGGGAGATATCTGGTCTAGCTCCTTATCCAGGAACCCGGATTCGCGCGTCACATCTAACGGTTATAAACGGATAAATGCGTTTGGGAATAGTGATATTTATTAGTTTTTGACGCATGATATCAGGATAGCTTTGCGCGAGAATGTTCAGACATATTGGCCGGGCAAGAACGAAGGCACATAATTTACGGGTGGCTTCACTGCTGTCTTTTATTGCAGGGTATATTAATGTTGCCGGGTTCTTCGCAGTGCACCAGCTAACGACCAATGTAACCGGTCATTTTACATTTTTTGTAGACGAAGTATTCAAACTGAAGTCAAGGGCTGCGCTTGTTTTTTTCATGTATCTGATGTCCTTCTTCTCGGGCGCTTTTTTTTCGAACCTGATCACGGAAATTGCTTTCAGGAAAAATGAAAGATACCTGTATACATTCCCGGTCTTAATCGAGCTGCTGATCCTAACAATACTCTCTTTTACTGGTCCCGATTTCCTGCTGGACTATCCGGATATCATTGCCTGTTGTTTATTGTTTTCTATGGGATTGCAAAATTCGCTGGTAACAAGGATTTCCAATGCTACCGTTCGTACCACACATCTTACAGGCTTGTTTACAGACCTTGGGATAGAGCTTTCCCAGTTATTTTTTTACAGGACCGGGGATCAGAGGCACCAGCTTCTTGATTCAATCAGGTTGAGACTGATAATTATCGTGTTTTTCTTTGCCGGAGGAATTGCCGGGGGCATACTTTATAGTCTCTCAGGGATGTCATCATTAGCGGTTGCGTCTGTAATACTGCTGACTGGCCTCGCATACGATCATGTAAAGATCAGGTGGGTATTGGCCAAACGAAGAAAAAGACAGCAGGCTGTTCAGACTCATGTATAGAGTGATTTTTATCACTTCGCCGAACCGGTTAACTAAAGTAGCTTTGAATTCATGAGTATTACAGGCCTGTTCCCCATTAGAAAGTGGGAGTTTACATCGGCTTCCATCATAAAAGCGCTTGCTGAAGAAGAGCGGGAACTGTTAATGAGTGAAGCGGAGTATCATGAATACAATAAAGGCGAGACTATTTTCAGGGAGAATACGGTCGCTGCCGGTGTGTATTTAATAGAGCATGGGAAGGTCAAGAAATTTAAAGTTGATCGGGAGCGCGGGGAGCAGATCATTTATGTTGCCAACCAGGAGGAATTAATCGGCTATCATGCATTGATCACTGGTGGACGTTACTTTGATTCAGCAGCCGCCCTGGAGTCATCCCGTTTGCAATTCATACCCAAAAAGAATTTCCTGCTGCTCCTTGAACAATCGCTCGTTTTTAACCGGCGGATTTTAGCTACCCTGGCTTACGAATTTGAGGTGCTTGCCAACGGTTTATCGATCCTTTCTCAAAAGACGGTGAGAGAACGTCTTGCGTTGCAGCTGATTGTCATGCGGGAGAAATACAAATCAGACGCGGCTCCGGGACTACCTGTAGAGATCAACTTATCAAGAGCTGATCTTTCAAATGTGGTCGGCACTGCCCGGGAGAATGTAGTCCGCCTCCTCTCGGACTTCAGACAGGAGGGTATCCTTGAAACAAAAGGCCGGCGAATCATCATCAGGGATGTAAAGAAGTTGATAGCTATTGCAAACTATCATTAATTGCGGGTCACCAGTTGCCTCCCTGATCCGGGTTGGTCCTTTCCGGCGCTGCCGCTTTTTCGCTCCTCCAGTTTGGATGATAACCGACAAACCAGCTCAGCCAAATTACCCTGGAAGTACGCATCAATACCGGCTGTAACATGACTAGCATGGCAATATCTGCACCCATACACCAGAAAATCCTGTTATCGTAAATATTAAACCCAAAAAGAAGGTACCACAACCCAAAGAACATAACCGTAAAAGCTACACATAAAGCGTAACTGACATAACCTGTTCCGTAATAAAAGCCGACTTCAATTTCTGTAGGCTGATCACATACCGGGCAATGCTGATGCATTTTCATATACTTCCCTTCGCGGAGTGCATACGGGTTGTGGCTTTCAAAAATATTTCCTGTACGGCAACGCGGACATTTGTGCTGTATAATGGCGGACAGGTATGTCGCTGCCTTGTTTTGTTTAGTGCTATGATTCATGGCTGTCATCAGGCTGCTTTTTTTCTGATAATGCCCAGGCTTTCCGCAGCTTTGCTCAGTTTGTCCACGGCTTCAGCAATCTGGTCAAATGTATGGGTTGCCATCAGGGAGAACCTGATCAGTGATGACTCCGGCGGTACTGCGGGTGCTACGACCGGGTTGACAAAAACACCGTTTTCCTGGAGCATCGTGGCAAGCTGAAAAGTCTTGTAACTGTCACGGATGTAAACCGGAATGACCGGGCTGTCTGTACGGCCCGTATCAAATCCATATTCGTTCAGCAGTTCAAGTGCGAATGCGGTATTGGCCCATAAGTGTTCGATCCTTTCCGGCTCTTCCTTCACAATTTTCAGTGCCGCCAGCACAGCTCCGCAGGACGCAGGTGTCATGCTTGCGCTGAAGATGAGTGGCCTGGCCTTGTGTTTGAGATATTCGATGGCATCCCTGTTCCCTGCGACAAAGCCGCCGAGCGAAGCAAGGGATTTGCTAAAGGTTCCCATGATCAGGTCAACTTTTTCCGTAAGGTTGAAGTGCGATGCAGTTCCGCTTCCGTGGCTGCCGAGCACCCCCAGGCTGTGCGCATCGTCTACCAGGATACTGGCTCCGTAGGTGCTTGCGAGTGTGACAATTCCCGAAAGATCAACGATGTCTCCTTCCATGCTGAAGATGCCATCCACTGCAATCAGTTTAAACGCGTCTGCAGGCATCCTGCGAAGTTTAGATTCAAGATCACGCATATCATTATGCGCGTATTTTACCACTTTGGAGAAGGAAAGCCTGCTGCCGTCAATAATGGACGCATGATCATACTGGTCAAGCAGCAGGTAGTCGTTTCTTCCGGAGAATGCTGACAGCGCGCCGAGGTTTGCCTGGTAGCCGGTTCCAAAAAGTATTGCATCTTCTTTTCCAACATAGCAGGAGAGTTGCTGTTCCAGTTCCAGGTGGATATCCAGCGTTCCATTCAGAAAGCGCGAACCTGCACATCCTGCGCCATACCTGGCGGTTGCTCTCCGGGCGGCTTCGATCACCTGCGGGTGGTTTGTCAACCCGAGGTAAGAATTGGATCCGAACATCAGGACCTTTTTACCATAGAGCCGGACCTCCGTTCCCTGGCTTGACTGGATCGGACGGAAAAAGGGATAGAGTTCCATGGCTTTCAGACGGCGCACATCTGTAAATGCATCTATTTTGCTTTGTAAACCTTTTGACACTAACTGTTATATTTAATTTCTTTAATCGTTATAAACAGTGTTTTTCACGTGCAGCCTCAAGCCTGCATTTGATCCGATAAAAATGCATCCGGGCAATTTTTACATTGGCCCATTCCTGAACATTTTTTTCCAAAGGACTGATCTGGGATAAGTCAAACATCATCTTGTTGACAAAAAGGATTTGTTCATAATAGTCTGCGCTTTCAAAATCGGGTTCGCGGATGCTGGTATCAATCCCTGCCATAACCTGTTCTGTTGATGGCGCTGATAACAGGTTGTCGAGTAATTGTGCTCTCTTATTTGTTGAACGCATCGGTATTGGTTATTTTGTTTGGCTGATCTAATTAACTTTTATCCAGAACTTCAAAAGGTCATCCGCCTCTGTTTTTACAATATGGTAGCTGCACGGGATTTCTCCTTCAAGACTGTGAAAGGTAGCCAGGCGGGTACCGGAGGGCATAAGCTCCAGTTGACGGTACAGATACCTGTTGTAGTAGTGATACAGTGATTCAGAGTAAGTGAGCGTATCATCAATTTTATCTGTTTCAAAAAGATTCTCGTAAAACGAGTTGTAGAAATAGAAGTGGTCATAATGGGTTAAATTCAGTTGGGTAAAATTGCCATGTAAAAAATCTACGTTTTCGAGACCCAATATTGTTTTGGCTTTCTCTGCATAGTACACCAGGTTTTTTCTTTGCTCGACGCCATAAAAAAAAGAGTGCGGTTTGAACTCAGCCGCGCCGAGGCAAAACTTACCAATACCACATCCGATGTCCAGTACCCGCACACCGTTTTCCGCGGCAAGAAAGGAAGCCGTTTTTTGCGCAATAGCTAACGGCGTCCAGTGCTTTTTTGCCAGCCGTTGCAAATGCAACGGATATAGCTCGTTAAGCTGATCATCTGAATGGAGCCATGTGTCGGTTGACTTAAAAAATACATCAGGAGTAGACATCGGAAGTTCAACGGATTGATTCATGATGGATGCAAAATTATCCGGCGGGCCTGACGTAAAAATTGAACATTATCACCTGGAAGAATGATTTATATCATCTTTTTATCATGACCAGGAAGGCGCTGTTGTTTTATTCAGGCCAAAGCTTCTTTTCGATCAACCTGCCCAGATCTTTTGCATACCTGTCCGGGGACGCCGTTACAAAGAACCATGACACATCCATGTCATGATTGATTTCAAAAGACAGTACCCTGATTTGGCCATCTGAGAATTTAAGTTCAAAGCTGATATAGTCACTTGTAGTTACGCTTATCTTATCTCTATCAAGATCGATGGCAAATTCGGATTGACTGATCGCCGGGCTTGTATACATGGGCTAAAAATAATTTGCCTCTATCATAAAAAAACTGATAAAGATCACCGTACCGTTTGTCTTCGACTTTTCTAAATTACCGCCTGATAAGTCGTCTGACCTTGGCCAGCAGTTCGTTCATGTCGAAAGGTTTTTGGACGAAGTCGTCAGCACCACAGCAGATGGCAACTTGCGCTGTTTCGGAAGTGGCTGTCATCAGGATGACAGGAATGTCAGCAGTTGCAGCATTGTTTTTCAATTGTTCACAGATTTCTTTTCCGTTTCCGTCAGGGAGCTGTATGTCGAGCAACAGGAGGGAGGGATGTTTGGCAAGATTCAGGAACAGCTCCGCCTTTGTGCGACAGATGGTTGCAGCATAGCCCTCGGTGGTCAGGATCAAAGCGGTTACTTCCGCGTTTGAGAGATTATCATCAACGATTATGATAGGGTTCATATCCCACGTTCAATTCTCCAGGCGAAAATATTCTATAAAGAGTAACCGTAAAGTGATATATATCACCAACAACACTTACCCTGATTGAATTTTAGTTATGGAAAATATTTTTACAGCCAGCGATGCCTAGCCGTGATACACGATGAATTAAAAATGCCGCACTAATTCAGCGCGGCATCAGTAGGTGAACATATCGCAAGCTATTTAACGTGCTGGCCTACAATCTTGGCGAGCTCAAACATGCTCACCTGGTCTTTGCCAAACACAGGCTTCAATTTCGCATCTGCATTGATCTGACGTTTGTTGGTCTTATCCTGTAAACCGTTCTTCTTAATGTAGTCCCAGATCTTTTTGATGATCTCTGTTCTGGGGATCGGTTTGCTCCCAACAACAGCAGCTAGACTATCGCTTGGCGTAACTGCTGCCATGAATGCCGCATTTGCTTTTTTAGCAGCTTTTTTTGGAGCCGCTTTCGTTGGAGCAGGTGCTGCTTTCTTTGCCGCAGGTGCTGCTTTTTTCGGAGCTGCTGCTACTTTTTTCGCTGCCGCTTTTTTTGGAGCAGCCTTTGCTGCCTTAGAGAGGGTTTTAGCCATAGAAGATATTTTAATTAACTAAATGTAAGGATAGGTGAAATTATTCTTTGAATGATTTATGCACACATGTTATCTTCTTGTCCTTGCAGGCGGAAGAAAGCCGATACGGTTGTGCAGGTTGCACTGGTTGATAGCGCAAAACTGATTGTGCATATTGAATAACGCACGACTAGCGATAAGATGATGGCCGGTCGTGTCTTGCTTTAACACGGCTTGTTGCGGTTAACATATAAATTGCCGGTCCTTAGCCCAGATGAGGGTAGTGGTACAATCCCGGTCTCAGCCAGCAATATGTTACCGCTAATCCTGCATTTTATTGTTCAAAAAATTTAATGTAAGTCAACAGCCTACTTATTATTTATTCCCTGCTAATGGTCGATCAGCACCCACCATGCCTGCTCTTCTCTAAAATCTATTTACCGCCGCTGGTACATTTCTCTTTCATGATTGTCTACACGATTGTTGAGCAATTAAGTCAATAATCTATCTCTCATGTCATCACCTGAACGTTTCGTTTTTAACATTGCTGTATCCGCTGCGGTGGGTGGTTTCCTGTTTGGCTTTGATACTGCCGTCATCTCGGGCGCACTTCCGTATCTGACACAAGAATTTGGGCTGGATTCCGGTGCTGTGGGATGGGCCGTCGGTGCAGTTTTGATCGGCTGCTCATTGGGCGCACTGCTCGCTGGTATCGCTGCTGAACTCTGGGGTCGTAAGCCTGTACTGCTGGTATGTGCTGCTTTGTTTGCGGTCTCTGGTATCGGCGTTGCCATCGCAGGTAATTTATTTGTCTTTGTGATCTTCCGGATGGTGGGCGGACTAGGCGTGGGCGCTGCTGCCATGGTAGCCCCGATGTATATTGCAGAAACGGCCCCGGCAGAAAGCCGCGGCAAACTCGTTTCGCTTTACCAACTGGCCATTGTCACCGGAATACTTTGTTCCTACCTGACGAACTACGGTATTGAAAAGCTTACTCCCGGCAACTGGCGGGTCATGTTCGGGCTCCAGCTACTACCATCCGTCTTATGGTTGATCATCCTTAACGCGGTCCCTGAATCACCGAGGTGGCTGGTGATGCATGGCAGGACAGATATGGCTTACCAGGTACTTTCGAGAATCCACGACAGCCCCGGAGCAGTCGCTGCGATCAGTTCGATTAAGCGCAGCCTTTTGCAAATTCATCAGCAAGCGGGCAACAAACTTAACCGGGTCTTCGTCAGGCTATGTCTCCTTGGGTGCCTGATGGCCATCTTCCAGCAGGTCACGGGCATCAACGCGATCCTTTACTATGCACCGCTGATATTCAAAGAAACAGGTATCGATGGAAACACTTCCCTCATGCAGACGGTCGGTATCGGGGTCGTCAATGTAGCGGCCACCTTTATCGCGATCCGTTTGGTTGACCGGTATGGCCGAAAGCAGTTCCTGGTGTGCGGCAGCCTGCTCATGGGGGCCTGTCTTGCCGTAACGGCGGTCTGTTTTCATTACCATTATTTCAGGGGTTATCTGGTGCTGATCTGCACACTGGTATATGTCGCGGGTTTCGGATGCACGCTCGGTGCGGTGACCTGGGTTTGTCTTTCAGAACTCTTTCCCAACCAGATCCGGAGTATCGCGATCTCCATCTCCACGCTGGCATTGTGGCTCGCTGACTTTTTGGTATCCTATACCTTTCCCGTTCTGCAGGAAAAACTGGGTATCGAGGGCACGCTCTTCTGCTATGCAGGCTGCTGCGCTCTTGCGCTCCTGTTCTATGCAACCTGTATCCCCGAAACAAAAGGGAAATCCCTTGAAGCAATTGAATCCATGTTTTTAAAATAACGAGTATGCAACTCTATCCACATGCAACGGTCAGATCCGGTATTGTCTCTGTTCAGAACGCCGTGTTTTACCATGCGTACGGTTTTGTCATCGCAGATGCGCTTTTTGATGCGGACGAGGTATCTGCCCTTAAGCAGGAAGCTGCCGCCATCTTCCGGGGGCAGCGTGGTGCCGTACCGGGGCTCCTGGAGATCGGTACACTGACAGATGAAGCAGTGCTGAAGCAATATATCGCGATCCATTTCCCGCACAAACTTTCACCGCTGATCCATGCCTGTCTTTCGCATCCGAAGCTCACGCGCATACTTACACACCTCGTCAGCCCGAATGTCAAGTGTATGCAGTCGATGCTTTTTGTCAAGGCGCCGGGTAAAGCTGGACAATCCTGGCACCAGGATGAGTTCTACATCCCGACCCGGGACAGGTCACTGACCGGCGCATGGATCGCCATTGACGATGCGACCGTGGAGAACGGATGTCTCTGGATCATTCCCGGTTCTCAACAGCCCGCGTACATCAGGCCACGTGTCTCCAACATCAGCGATGAATATGCGGATGTGGATACGGCAGATGTTTCTGCCTTTGCTGCGGATGAACCGGTTCCTGTTGAAGTTAAGGCCGGGTCGGTCGTATTCTTTAACGGATACACCCTGCACAGCTCGATGCGAAATAAGACAACAGACTGTTTCCGCACGGCGCTTGTTAACCACTATATGTCGGCGGAGTCTATGTTGCCCTGGGACCAGGATGGCAAGCTTCCGTCTACAGAAGATTTGCGTGATATCGTTATGGTTGCGGGGAATGACCCTTATGCCTGGAAAGGCATCACGGATGTCAATAAGCCCTACCTGAGACCGGAGGTATTGAAAATTAAAACGGATCAACGCTGATGAAGCTAGAGTTCTTTTGCCCCAGGTGGGGAAGTGACGATATTGTATGGCCTGCTTTCTTTCAAAAGGTGAAAGCCGCAGGTTATGACGGGATCGAATGGGCCATTCCGTCAACTGTTTCGGAGTGGGTACTGGAAGAAGTGTTCAACCTCTCCGTCCGTCATGAGATGCCGATCATCGCCCAGCATTTTGATACGGATGAACCAAACTTTTACCGGCATCTTGAAAAATATTGCGCATGGCTTGACCGTATCCAATTCTACCCAACGCTTAAGATCAATTCGCAGACTGGTAAAGACTATTTTACCATGGACCAGAACCTCTTGCTGATCGAAGCGGCAGGGTGGGAGGTGCTGCATGAGACGCATCGCAACAAGTTTTCTTTTGCCTGTCATCTTACTGCAGAATACCTTGAATGCAGGCCATCCCTTCGCCTGACGCTTGATGTCTCGCACTGGGTATGTGTCGCTGAATCTTTTTTACAAGATCAATCCGACGCACTTGCGCTCGCCATCTCCCGCACCGATCACCTTCATGCACGTATCGGCTTCCCGGAAGGACCACAGGTGGTTGATCCACGGGTTGCAGAATGGCAGGAGGCACTGGAGCATCATCTTATGTGGTGGGACCGGGTGGCTGCGCGTTTTCGGGATACCGGTCAGACACTTACTGTGACGCCTGAGGCCGGGCCGTTTCCTTATATGGTTTGTTTACCCAAGACCTGCCAGCCCATTGCGGATCAGTGGGAGATTAATGAATGGATGATGGGGGTGTTGAAAAAGCGATACAGTTAAAATACTCCCATACACTTAATTTGCACGAATATGAAATACACCTGCGTGTTACTGTTATCGATCTTATCGTTTGCTGTCAAAGCACAGGACTGGCATTTTTTGTATGATGGTAAAGCCCCGGGCAACCTCGTGGACACATCCGCTGCCGATCCTCTCAAGGATCTCACACATCCGGCACTAATGGTTTTTGAAGCCGCAAAAGAGAAAGCTACCGGAACCGGGTTGCTCATTTTTCCCGGTGGCGGTTATGGCGGGCTTTCCTGGGAAGGAGAGGGGATCAATATCGCCAAAGCCTTCAATGAAAAAGGCGTTACCTGTTTTGTGGTAAAATACCGGTTACCCAATCCGCGATTTTATGCGCACACAGATGGTATTCCGTTAATGGATGCGGTAGCGGCCATGCGTTGGGTAAAGCAGCGTGCCACCCATTACCGGCTTGACACCACGAGGATCGGATGCATTGGTTTCAGTGCAGGAGGGCATCTGGCCGGGAGCTTTGGTAATCTTGCCCCAGATGATGCGAAGCCAAAATTCAGTATGCTTGTTTATCCGGTTGTTACCATGCAGCAACCTTATACGCATATGGGTAGCCGGGAAAATTTACTGGGTAAAAACCCGTCCCAGGATATGGTGGATCATTATTCCAATGAAATGCAGGTAAGCGATCAAACGCCTCCCACTTACATCACACATACGGGCGATGACGGGCTTGTCCCGGTGCAGAATGGTATCATGCTATATGAAGCGTTACAGCGTCACCAGATCAATAGTGAATTACATCTTTACCCCAAAGGCAATCATGGTTTCATTTTCGGTATTCCTGTAAAGCAATGGCAGGAGCCGATGCTGGAATGGATGGAGCGCTCCGGTTTCTGGGAACCTGAAATTGACGGTAAGGGGAAAACGGTTGTACTCACTTTTGACGACGCCCCGCAAAGCCACTACAGCGTAGTACCTGACATGCTGAGGAAGTACCATTTCGGTGCAACGTTCTATGTGTGCGAGTTTCCGCCGGACTTTCAGGACAGTACCAAAAACATGAACTGGCGGCAGATACAGGCGTTGTCAAAGATGGGGTACGAGATCGGCAACCATATGTGGCATCATACCGGTGTCCAGGGCTTATCGGATTCCGCACGCGAAAACGAGATCAGTTATGTCGAGAAGAAGTGTAAAGAACTTGGGATACCCAAACCTGTCAGTTTCTGTTACCCCGGTTATGGTACGGACAGTGCTTTCTTGCCAACGCTGAAAAAGCATGGATATACGACTGCAAGAACCGGTGGCGACAAGCCATGGGAACCGAAAAAGGATCACCCATATTACGTTCCGGCCTATACCATCAACGGCAATAATCCCGGCTATTTTTTCAATGCACTCAGGTCAGCTACCAAAGACAACGTAATCGTGTTTTGTGTTCACGGCGTACCGGATATTTCTCATCCCTGGGTGACTACACCCCCGGAGGTTTTTGAAAAGTACCTGAAGTACTTGTCCGGTCATGGATTTAAGGTAACCTCCATGAAAGCATACCTGAAGTCAGGTGCTTTCAATCAGGTAAACAATTAACAGTGCACTGATCAGCAGGATCAATCCGGTTAAAATAGATAATATCAGTGAAGAGCTCCGGTAGCTCATGGCGTCGATCTGTCTGCGGGTTTTCTTATACCGGATAAAGGCGAGGATGGAAGTGACCATACCGACAGCGACCAGCACAATTCCTAACACAGCGGAATAACCCCGTTGATGCACTGTTACCTGCTTTCCAAGGATACCCGCGAGTTGTTTTACAAATAAAGAGAATTTGACCACCACAAATCCGAAGGCCATAATGCCGATACTGGTACGTATCCAGGCTAAAAAAGTTCTTTCATTGGCAAGATGATCGCTGATGTTTCCCGGCTTGTTTGCTTCCATGAAGTTTGTAGCTCCAAATTGTGTGCTAAACTACTTTATTCGCTTCTCTGCCTACCTGTGATCAAACTGTTTTAGATCTCCTGATACTCAAGACAGTATTCTGGTAAAAATGATCCGGATGCAATGAGCTATGGTGGCAATGTCGCCTGGTTCCAACAGATATCAGTGGATAGGATGTTGTACGACTTCTTCAATTGCTCCCGCGTAGGCAGCAATCACAGGCAAACCGCACAAAGACCAACCGGTAATGTGAGCGATACAAAATGGAATTACTCTTTAAAAAACCGGGGATACGATTACACAAAAAAGTAAGCGGGCAAACCTGTCTTTTTCTGCAGGTTTGCAGGCGGTTGTAAACGCGTTGTAAATGAGGGTTTGTTTATCCTTTGCCAGCCGTTTACCTATGACCATCATTTCGTATAATGTTTACAGGATTGGGGGGTGATAGGTTGATCAAAACGAATATACCTGGAAACTCATTGCAAAATACTCGCGCAGTATAATGCTGTCATAACGCTTTTACAGAACGTTCCCTGGTGGATATCCAGCAAAGGACAGAGCCAACGCATACCATCAGCGCACCCTGCCAGAAAGACCATCCCAGCGGTGTTACCAGAAGAACAGAGGAGAGCGCTGAAGACATCACTGGTATAAAATAAGATGCACCTGCAAGTACAGTTACATTGCCGTGCAAAATACCAACGTTCCATGCTGCATAGCCAAAACCCATCGCACAGGCTGCGAGTACCAGTGCTGTAACAGAGGAAAGATTAAAACGCATATCCGGCTGGGCGCCAACCAAGAGGTATTTTATCCATAGCACCACCGCCACCAGCATAAAAAACAGGGTGATACCATTTACTCCTTTTGCGATGCGGATGGTTACTACACAATAGGCAGACCATAAAACTGCGCCCAGGAATGCAAGTCCATAACTCAGGGGGTTTGTTTTAATGTTTGTCAGTACTTCGGTAATATTCAATCCATCTTTCCCACCTAAGACCCAAATGATTCCCAACATGGCAATTACTATTCCGGGGATGATTAACCAATTGGCTTTCCTGGAGGTAAAGAGTACAGTGGCAATCATGGTGAACGAAGGCCAGAGATAGTTCACCATACCCACTTCTATGGCTTGTTTACTATTGGTTGAGTAACCAATGGAAAGAGCCAAACAGAGCTCATAGGAAACCATGAATAACGCCCCGAAAACCAGGTAATTTTTTGGAAACGTCCGGAGGGGTTTCCATTTAACGGAGATCAGCAGAAAAACAGAAGCGACCGTATAAATCATTGCAGCTCCCCCTGTAGCCCCAAAGGAATGACTGACTTCTTTAATAAGACCAACAATAGCGCTCCACAATAAAATAGCACAGAATCCAATAGCAGTAGCCCTTGTTTGTTTGGTCATATCGCGTTTACCTGTTGATCATTTAAAGTTGCGCAAGATAGAATAAAACATTGCGGGAATGCTTTTTTTGGGGAAATGTTACCAATGCCTATCCCTACCCAAACATCATGGACCAGGAGCAAAGCTATTTTAAAATATTAATGACTAATAAAATTCATGTAAATTACCTATTATATTATTAATCAATTAATTAGCTAATAAAACATTCTAACATTGCTTAGCGTATAGCACATAAAGCCAGTTTAAAAAGTATGAAAGATGCTCCCGGATTAACCGTGTTCTTAAAGGAGTTATGCTGGTCTTTAAAAATTTAAAGTGTCGATGTCCAATGACTTCAGTTTCTTGTTCCGGAAAAAAATAGTTGCGGTAGCTGGTTAAATCAATCCCTGTTCCTGCCTTGAACTTAAGGCTTTGTGCATGGATGTGATGCTGCATGGAAATTATCTTATGTTGGACAAATTTTCAGTTCAGCGCTATGGACATCATTTATCAAATAGCCATGATTTTTGTTTCGGTTTCCCCAAAATATAAGTACGAAAAGCTGATATGTTATATATTTGCCTATCAAAACGGTAGACTTTATGGAATATTGGCAAGTAACTGCATCCGGCAACGCACTTTTTTTTCATCCAAACGCTATTGTTCGATGTAATGGCAATTGTTGTTAAGGTAACTTACCCACGTTATCTGCTTTCTGGTAAACTTTCGTGTCAGGCCTGGTAACTGCATTCTGCACCCATCACATATCCTGCATAGAAGCATAACCCTTTACATTATTTTTTGAATCACTCATTGTAAAACCGCATTAGAAATGCGGAAGACCGTTGTATTCCTGTAAGAATCCGGTTAAACTCAAACGCTAATCAATTGTTTCATGAAACCAAAAATGTTATTGGCTGCTGTTGGTCTTTTTTTATTGAATCTCGTCACGTATGGTCAGAACGGACCTGTGATCAATTCCGTATGGATGGTACCGTTACAGACAGTAAAACCAGGATTCCGCTGGAGGGAGTGACGGTTGTAATTAAAGGAACCACCAATTCAACGCTCACGGATGCAAACGGTCATTTTACGTTGAAGACCGGGCAAAAATTTCCATTCACTGTTTCGTTGAGTTATGTAGGATATAAACCGGTAGAAGCGGAAGCGACAGGCACCGCGCTTTCTATAGAGCTTACTGCTACAGAGCAGGCTCTGAACGATGTGGTGGTAGTGGCCTACGGAACTCAAAAGAAGATAACCTTAACCAATGCTGTATCACAAATTGGTGGCGCCGAACTTACCAAACGCCCGGTATCAAATATTCAGCAATCCTTACAGGGGCAGTTGCCGGGTGTTACGGTATTGGACCAGGGTGGCTCACCCGGAAACGCAGCCGCAACCATTCGGGTACGCGGCGTTACCACCTTTAATACCAACGCCACCAGCGGCACAAGTGGTTTTGATTTGAGTAAAAATGATGCGCTGGTGATTGTGGATGGTTCAGAACAGCGGCTGACAGATTTAAACCCTAATGATATTGAAACAATTACTGTGTTAAAAGATGCAGCATCAACTGCTATTTACGGTTCCAGGGCGACCAACGGTGTAATCCTGGTAACCACCAGGGCCGCAAAAAAAGGGAAGGCGCAGGTAAACTATGATGGATATTACGCTTTACAAAAGGCAATCAACCGGCCTGTGCAAATGGGTATCGAAGATTACATGAATGAACAACAGGTAGCCTATAGCAACGCCGGTTTAGTGGTTCCCGCCAAATTTTCAGATTCGAGTATACAGGTTTGGGTAAATGCCACGGATCGTTATAAATACCCGCTTCCCAATACCTGGTTTACTACATTGCTTCGTACAGCTCCGCAAACAAGTCATTCTATAGCGGTGAGTGGTGGCAGCGATATCATCCGCTCGCGATTAAGTTTGCGATACCAGGACCAGGCGGGCATCATCAAAAACTATGGTAACAAGATCGCTGAAATCCGGTTAAATACAGACTACAACGCAGCTAAAAATCTTTCCTTTAATGCAAACATAGATTACCGGTATAATTACATTTTTCAACCGACTGTTGACCCAATCAATAATTTTTTTCATGGTTCCATGTGGGCCGTACCTAAGTATCCCAATGGAACATACGGCCTGAGTACCCAGGGCAACAATCCATTGATGTTTGATGAAATCGGAGGACAAACCCAGACCAGGTACGATTATTTCACCGGCGCCATCCAGGGTAACTGGATTATATTTAAATCGCTCAGTTTTACATCTTTCTTTTCCGGAAGAGCTTATTTTACGCAGGGAAAAGCGTTCGCCAATGCTTACATCAACAAAGATTCCATTACGGGTATTGTTAAAACCGTCGCAAACAATACGCTTACTGAAACTCGCAACAACCTTCGGGAATATACCTGGAACAACCTGTTAACTTACCAGCAGGCATTTGGTAAACATCACCTGAAAGTACTTGCCGGATATTCTCAGATCGATAATGTGCAAACCTATCTTTCTGCTTACCGTGAACGTTTTTACAACAACGATATCCAGTCCATCGGGCAGGGTACCAATGATCCTACCAAAAGCAACAGCGGTTATGATGCATCTTTTGCACTCAGGTCTTATTTCGGAAGGATCAACTACGATTTTGATGGAAAATATTTATTGGAAGTAAATGGTCGTCGTGATGGTTCTTCCAAGTTTACTGGAGCCAAACAATATGGTTTCTTTCCTTCTTTTTCTGCAGGTTGGGTATTGTCTGAAGAAGATTTCTTTAGCTCCGTCAAACCGGTCGTGCAAGACCTGAAAGTTCGTGGTTCGTATGGCAGAACAGGTAACCAATCAGTGGATCTGTATAGTTATTATGCTTCGCTAACCCTTGCTGGTTATGACTTTGGCGGGCAATCGGTTAATGGCTATCGTCAAACAACACTGGCGAATAAAGAGCTTGGCTGGGAGTCGACAGACCAGTTGGATATTGGTCTTGATGCTGCTGCATTTGACAGGCGATTAAACTTCACCGTCGACTATTACCGAAAAGTAACCAACGATATTTTGCTCAACCTGAACATACCAGCAACAGTGGGATTGATTGCACCTTTCCAAAACGCAGGATCAGTAGAGAATAAGGGTTGGGAGTTTAGTGTGAACTATACCAGTCCGCGTGGTAATACAGATGGATTTCATTATACGGTAGGTGGCTATCTTGCTGTTAACAGCAACAAGGTACTGGATCTGAAAGGGACAGGTCCATATATTACCGGTTCTGATATCGATCCCCGTTACATCATTGCAAAAGGACTTCCGATCAATACTTTGTGGGGGTATAAAACCGATGGACTGTTTCAGAGCCGGGAAGAAATTGATAAATACAAAGCAACGTATGCCGCTAATACAAAACCCGGCGACGTTAAATATGTTGACACCAATAATGACGGCAAGATAGACGCCAGCGACATGACTGTGATTGGTAATTCTTTTCCTAAATATACCTTCGGGCTTAACTCGACACTGACTTATAAAAATTTTGACGTCAGCGTGCTTTTTCAGGGTGCCGCAAAAGTTGATACCCGTCTTGCAGGTGCGCTTGCTGAAATGGGTAACCAGGAAGGATTTACACATGAAATTTATGCCGGCAATTACTGGACTCCGGAGAACACCAATGCGCGTTTTCCCCGGCCGGTGAAGTACGACCTTCGCAACGTTGCTACCTCTGACCGGCTGGTGTGCCGTGGCGATTATGTGCGCTTAAAAAATGTGCAACTGGCTTACAGTATTCCCGCTTCCCTGCTAAAAAATGCACGTATTGAGCGGTTGCGCTTTTATGTGTCGGCGACCAATCTTTTTACTATTTCAAAATTGAATGAGTGGAACCTCGATCCTGAAACACCTTCCGGAAGAGCTGTTTATTTTCCGCAAACAGCCGTCTATACGCTTGGCGTTAACCTTCAGTTCTAAGCAAATCAATCTTCCACTCAAAATCATTTTTATGAAAAATAAATTCCTCATCTATCTTTTTATTTTTGCTTCTGCCGCAGCGGTAACCTCCTGTTCAAAGGATTTGCTGGACACTGTTCCAAACGACAGGCTTTCTGAAAACCTGTTCTGGAAAACACAATCAGACGCGGAAGTTGCAGTGAACTCACTTTATCGTGACCTCGACGGGCAAAACGTATTCGCGTGGGATGCCTTCACGGATATTGCGCATGTAAACCAGCCATTCGCAGTAGATGCCTATATAGCGCTGGGTACTTATGACGCCAAAAGTTCAAAAGTGCTAAGCGAATGGAGCAACGCTTACACAGGTATTGCTGCAGCCAACTACTTTCTTCAGAATGCAGTTAATATACCGGTAATCACAGATACGGCTTCATTCAGCAGGTATAAGGCAGAGGCACGGTTCTTACGGGCATATCAATATGTAAAACTCACAAGCCTTTATGGTGCGGTTCCCTTAACTACCTCACCTTTGTCAATCACAGATGCAAGGCAATTAAAGCGGGCAACACTTAAAGAGGTTTATGACTTTATAGACGCGGAGCTTACTGCCGTTGCACCGGAATTACCTTTGACTTATACGGGCGCAAACATCGGTCGCGCTACAAGGGGCGCTGCATGGTCATTGAAAGCAAGAGCTGATCTATATGCAGGTCGTTACGCAGATGCTGCTGTTGCTGCAAAAGCAGTCATTGACCTGAACACTTACAGCTTGTATCCCGAATATAAAAACCTGTTTACTTATAAAACAGAAAACAACAGCGAAGTGATATTGGACAAGCAGTTTATTGCATCTGTTTATTCCAATAGCGTGTTCAATTTGCTGGGGCCGTATAGTCAGAAGAGTTCACAAAGTACCTATGTACCCACCAGGGCAGGTGTGGACATATACCAGACTGCATCAGGGCTGGATATCAATGATCCATCCAGTGGGTATGATGCTGTAAATCCTTATATAAGCAGGGATTCGCGTCTTGGATTTTCTGTTTACCTGGATGGGGATATTCTGCCGGATGGCTCCGTATTTCATCCTGCACCCAACAGCGGAACTCCTGATGCGGTTGGCAATACCTATATCGCATCTACCACGGGCTTCAATATCAAGAAATACATCAATGCAGAAGACCTCGCCAATCCATCTAACAATGGCATCAATATAATACTGATACGCTATGCGGAAGTATTGCTTACTTATGCGGAAGCCAAAATCGAAGCAAACTCGATCGATCAGAGTGTGTATGATGCGATCAATACGGTTAGGAATACGAGGGCAGATGTTAAGCTGCCGTCTATAGCAAACAATCTGTCACAGGCTGAGCTGAGAAGCGCTGTGAGACGGGAACGAACTGTGGAGCTTGCTTTTGAAGGGCTGCACCTCCAGGACATCCGCAGATGGAAAACTGCAGAGAAGGTTGTTCCCGGACCGGTGTACGGCATCACCTATAAAGATAATGGCGCTACGAAGATCATACAGGTTGCAGTAAACAGGGTATTTGATGCAGGTAAACATTACCTGTGGCCAATACCGCAAACAGAAAGAGACCAGGATCCTGATTTGGAACAGAACCCCGGATGGTAATATATTTAGTCAATTTTTAAATCTTCAGATGATGAAAAGTTGCAGGGCATTGATAACCTTAATGATGGTTGTTTTGTGTAGTTGTATGGTGAATGCGCAGAAGCGCCCCAATATTATTTTTGTGCTTACAGATGATATGGGCTATTCCGATTTAAGTTGTTATGGCAACCCGGTGATATCAACACCATTCCTTGATTCGGTTGCTGCAAATGGTATTCGTGCAACCAACTACGTGGTATCAAGTCCGTCTTGCAGTCCTTCAAGGGCATCTTTGTTAACCGGTCGTTATGCATCTCGTTACAATGTGCCTTCGCCATTATCACCGGGCTCTCCGTTGGGACTTCCGGACCAGGAAGTTACGATTGCTGAAATGCTTAAAAAGGTAGGCTACCATACAGCGATGATCGGCAAATGGCACCTGGGTGATCAGCACGATTACAATTATCCAACCGGTCAGGGCTTTGATTCTTACTATGGTCTTTTATACAGCCATGACTACCGCGATCCTTACGTTAAAACAGATACGACCATTAAGCTATTCCGCAACCGCACACCCGAAGTAGTTAAACCGGAAGATTCTTCTTTGACAAACCTGTATACCAAAGAGGCGGTTTCAATCATCGATGGGCAAAAGCAGGACAAACCTTTCTTTTTATACCTGGCTTATAATATGCCGCATCTTCCCGTTGCTTTCGCAGCAAAGGCGAGTTACCTGAAGGATAAGCAGGAGGGTGGCCCGCTTGGTGCAGTGATAGAAGAGATGGATTCAAGCCTCGCTGTAATATGGAAGAAACTTGAAGAGAAAGGGTTACTCGATAACACCATTTTTATGTTCTCCAGCGACAACGGTCCATGGAATGAATTTCCACCAAGAATGTCAGGCGATGGCGCCACCAAACGCTGGCATACCGGAACAGCGGGCGTTTTCCGGGGTTCCAAGGGGCAGTCTTATGAAGGCGGAATTCGTGAGCCGTTTATTGTTTACTGGAAAAATCATACGGTACCGGGATTAGTATTAACAAACCCAATCAGCAACCTGGATGTATTGCCTACACTCTCCAAATGGGCCAATGCACCGCTTCCGGAAGGCCGTGTACTTGATGGCCAGGACATCAGCGGACTGCTGGCAGGAAAAGACAACCGGAAAGGCTATGCGCACCGGCCTATCTATATCGTCAACAATGGAATACTGGAAGCCGTAAGGGCAGGAGATTGGAAGTACCGGGAAATCAAAGCCACCATCAATCATATTTCAACAAAGCCGGAAGGAGCCGCCACGGAACTGTTTAACCTCAGTTTTGATCCGGCCGAGCGTTCAAACGTATTGGATGAGTATCCTGAAAAGGCAAAAGAGCTGAAAGCATTGTTTGATGGCTTTACAGGCAACAAAGAAAATTAAGCTATTGCTATACCACTTGAAAAATACCTCATGGTAAAAAGAAAATACAGGGCCACTGTGTTGCTGTTCATCTTTGCAATGTCATTCGGATTGTTGCATGCACAGAAGAGGCCAAATATTGTTTACATACTGGCCGATGATCTTGGTTATGGCGATATCGGTGTGTTGGGGCAAGCGAAAATAGAAACGCCAAATATTGATGCCATTGCAAAGAACGGTATCTTGTTTACACAATATTATGCAATGCCTGTTTGTGCGCCCTCCCGGTATTCGCTTATGACAGGTAAACATTCAGGGCATGCTTATATACGCGGAAATGATGAATGGGATGAACGCGGACCTGTGTGGGACTTCAAGGCGATGGAGGCCAACCCTGCACTGGAAGGGCAACGGCCTATTCCCGACTCAACGATCACCATTGCCGAACTTTGCCAGAAGGCAGGGTATACTACCGGGCTCGTCGGTAAATGGGGATTGGGCGGCCCGGTTACGACCGGTCTGCCTAATAAACAGGGTTTTGATTATTTCTACGGTTTTCTTTGCCAGCGTGAAGATCATACCTACTACCCGGGGCATTTATGGGAGAATGAATACCGGGTTGCATTGGACAATAAAGTGGAAGATCCTGATGTGAAATTTCCTGCTGACCTGGATTCACTTGATCCGGCGAATTATACACGCTATCAGCAAAACGATTATGCTTCTGATTTTCTGATTGACGCAGCTTTACGTTTTCTCGACAACAACAAATCGAAACCTTTCTTTTTATACTATGCCAGCCCTTTGCCGCATGTATCACTGCAGGCACCAAAACGTTGGGTGGATTATTATCATGCTAAATTCGGAGATGAAAAACCATTTTTAGGTGGCAGTTATTTTCCCTGTCGTTACCCCAGGGCAACTTATGCAGCCATGATTGCTACCTTGGATGAAGAGGTTGGAAAGATTGTAAAAAAACTAAAGGCTTTGAATCTATACGATAACACCATCATTGTATTTACCAGTGATAACGGCCCTGCTGCAAATGCCGGCGTAAATGGGCCATGGTTTAACAGTGTCGGGTTGTTTAAAAGCGAACCTGGCTGGGGTAAAGGCTTTGTACATGAGGGTGGCATACGTATTCCTTTTATCTTTCAATGGCCGGGTAAGGTTAAAGCCGGAACCAGTACCGATCATATTGCAGCCACCTGGGATTTTATGAACACGCTAAGCGGGATCATCGGCGTACGTGCACCCGCTAACGATGGTATCAGCTACCTGCCGACCTTGCTTAACCAAACGGCACAACAAAAGAAACATGATTATCTCTATTGGGAGTTTCCGGAGAGCGGCGGGCAGCAGGCTGTGCGTATCGGTCAATGGAAAGCTATCCGGCAGAACATCCGCAAAGGAAACCTGGGCATCCAGTTGTTCGATTTGAATAATGATATACAGGAAGAGCATGATGTAGCAGCCGGTCATCCCGATATCGTCAGCCAGGCCGAAGCAATCATGAAAAAAGAACATGAAAAGCCGGTGGTATCAACCTTTCTGTTGAAAGCGTTGGATGAGTAGTATTGTATCTTGTTTTCCTTTTGCAAAGCATGCTCCGGGTTATCAATTTGGATAAGGGTTTGGCTAGTGATACATGGCAGCCTCACCTTACTGAGGGTGGATTGAAGTACGATACTGCCGTCAATAGCATCAATTTTCGAAGATTTTTTTTGTGAGAAGAGCGTACTTTTCTATATTTGTCTACCATTTTAGTAGGAGTATAAAAGAGGCAAATGAAAACGTCAATCATCAATTACTTTCTTAACAAACCTTCAAAAGGTTCTGACCTCTGTTTTGCGGAATACACTTCCTTATTTAACTGCTGTTGTTGCTAATTTATTTGTGCATTCATTCATCAGGAAATAACCAATGGTCACGTGGCCGAGTGGTCAGGCATAGGTCTGCAAAACCTTTTACGGCGGTTCGATCCCGCCCGTGACCTCCTCAGATTATATTATTCTCAATACAACATGAAACAGACGGAACGTCTCCGGTTATTGATCACTCTTATCCTTCTTCTTGCAACAGCGGAAGCGATGGCTCAAAATGCAGCCAGGCGGCCAAAAGTGCTGGTAGTGATGGCGCATCCTGATGACGAAAGTATGATGTCTGTTACCTTGTATAAGATTGCAAGGGAACAGCATGGCAGGGTAGATCTTTTTGTAATTACCAATGGTGAAGCCGGTTATAAATATTCCACGCTTGCTGAACAATTTTATGGCGTGAAACTGACCGATGAGCAGGATGGAAGATCGCGGTTGCCGGCCTTAAGGAAACGGGAATTGAAAAATGCGGGACGTATTCTTGGCGTATCCAATTATTACTTCGCCGATCAGCGCGACAATAAATTCTGCCTTGATGAAAAGGCTTCGCTGGATTCCTGCTGGAACCTTCCTGTAGTAAAAGCAAAACTATTAAAGGTGCTAAAAGATAACCGCTACGATTTTGTGTTTAGTGTATTACCGGAAGAAGCAGAGCACGGTGCGCATAAGGCTGCAACGCTTGTTGCGCTGAATACGGTGGCAATGCTGCCTGCATCACAACGGCCGGTAATCCTTGGCGGGTATGTAACAAAAGATACAGACAGCATTATCAGGTTTCCCGGTTACAGGGATTATGCAGAAACAAAAGTGTTGAATGATACCGCACTTTACCAGGTTGATCGTAATGCATCTTTCAGTTATAACAACCGGCTTAATTATAAAGTGATCACCAACTGGGAAATCGCTGAGCATAAAACACAGGGCGCTACCCAGATGACGATGAATGAAGGAGACAAGGAAGCCTTCTGGATTTTCAGTCAGAATGATCCTTCTTCTACTAATCAATGTGACGCTTTATTTAAAACGCTTGCCATTACGCCTAAATAAATAATCATGAAAAAAGTATATGCCTTACTGGCGATTCTCTTTTGTGCATTTAGTCCTGCGAAACATATTGTTACCATTACCGGTATAGTGACAGATAAACAAACCAGTCAGCCTGTTGCCAATGCATACCTGGTTGCAGTAGACGGGGAAGAAGAAGCGCTTTCTGCAGACAACGGAAAATTTAAGCTGCGGACTACATTAAGCCTTCCGTTTAAGATTACGATAAAGCACAGTGGGTATGAACAAAGCAGCGCCGTCGTGACTGATACTTCAGGAACGCTGCTTGTTCAGCTAAATCCTTACAAATAATATTAGTAGAACAAAAAATTAACTGTTGATATGAGCAAGTTTAAAACTACCCCATCCCTTTTAGTAAACATCCTGTTCGCTATCTTTTTTTTATCGGTAACAAATAAGGCCAACGCCCAGGGAGGAACTGTTTCAGGTACAGTAAAGAGTAACAATGGCAGCCCGTTGCAAGGCGTATCCATTCTTGTTGAAGAAACCGGTAAAGGAACCAGCTCGGACGAAACGGGACGTTACCATCTCGAATTATCTTCCGGCGGCTATCATCTTACTTTTAGTTATGTTGGTTATGCGCTTCAGTCAATACCGGTAAACATCAGTGCAGGCAGCAGTATTACAACAGATGTGGTATTGCTTCCCGATGAGAACGCGGTGCAAACTGTTACTGTCGTAGGCACGCGTAATCCCAAACGCAGCGCCACCGAAAGCCCCGTACCAGTGGATGTGATTCCGCTAAAACAAATCTCCGGACAGGTGGGCCAGCTTGACCTTGCGCAACTGTTAAATTACCTCGCGCCATCGTTCAATTCAGTACGCCAGGCATTAGGTGATGGAACGGACCATATCGACCCTGCTCAGCTACGTGGCCTCGGCCCCGATCAGGTACTGGTCCTCGTTAATGGCAAACGATATCATCAGTCTTCGTTAGTGAATGTAAACGGAACAGTAAATAAAGGTACGGTTGGAACAGATCTTAACTCAATTCCTGCAAGTGCTATTGAACGCATAGAAATATTGCGTGATGGTGCTTCTGCACAATATGGCTCTGATGCGATTGCTGGCGTTATCAATATCGTACTCAAAAAGAAAACCGGGCTGTCTGTCAATACTTCTTATGGTGGTAATGTAACGAGCTATGATAAGAATTATGCCTGGAACAAACTAAATCCCGGCAGCGCATTGCCTGGTAAAAAGAGCATCACAGACGGACAAAACTTCCAGGCTTCCATCAATTACGGCGTGCCTTTGAAGAAAGGTTACCTGGAACTATCGGCGGAGTACCTGCACAGAGGTTCTTCCAATCGCACGGGTTTGTATGCAGGCCAGTTATGGCCTAAAGTAAATGGAGCCGACAGGTCGGACAATATTAATACTTCAAAAGGATTAACACGTGATGCATTCGATATTCGTGTGGGTAATTCAGAAATTAAAGGCGGCGGGGGAGTCGTGAACTTTGCTTACCCGGTGAGTAAACACCTCGAAGTATATGCGCTTGGTATTGCCAATTTTAAGAACGGGTATACTTTCGGTTTATACCGTTATCCATTCAATTTTGTTGCTGGCGGAAGTTTTCCCTCAGCCAACAGTTCTTCCGCAACAGCGGCGGCAGTTGTTTCTTCTCTTTATCCCAACGGATTCCTGCCCGGTGAGAATTCCAAAGTGCGCGATTATTCTTTCACGGCTGGCTTAAGGGGCAAGCTTGGTAGCTGGAATGCAGACCTTAGTGAAACTTACGGACTGAATACCTACACTTATCTCGTGAGCAATTCTGTAAACTATACCCAGGCTTATTTACCGGGAGTCACTGCTGCACAATTGCAAACAGATTTCAACAGTGGCAGAACAAAAACATACCAGGCAACAACCAATCTCGACTTCTCCAAAAATCATAAAGTACTCGAAGGTCTGAACACTGCGTTTGGTGCGGAGTTCAGAGTTGATGGTTATGGAATTGATGCCGGTGAAACCAATTCCTATGTAAATCTTACAGACGATAATAAGCTTGCTGGCATTGCGGGTGCGCAGGTGTTTGCAGGATTTTTGCCTGCTAATTCCGGCTCCTGGAACAGAAAGAGTTTTGCCCTGTATGCAGACAATGAACTGGACGTTACCAAACAGTGGCTGGTGGGTGCTGCCATTCGCTATGAACACTATTCCGATTTCGGGTCTACGCTGAATTATAAATTCACTACGCGTTATAAACTCACCGATTGGTTAAGCCTTCGAGGCGCTGCATCCAGCGGATTCCGCGCACCATCACTTCAGCAGCAGCATTATTCAAAAGTGACCACGCAGTTTATTTCCGTTACCAGCGGCGGCGTTACCAACCTGGTTCCCGTACAGGCCGGTACATTTACCAATGATTCAAAGATTGCGGAGATACTTGGTATCCCCGAACTAAAACAGGAGACCTCTCATTCCTACTCTATCGGTACTACCGCTAAAATTGCCAAAGGCTTCGATATAACGGTTGACGCTTACCAGATAGACATCAACAACCGCATCATTCTTTCCAATGCATTTAACGGAGGAACGAATGCAGAACTTACCACTGCACTGAACAATGCGGGAGCGGCTACAGCATCGGTGTTTGCCAATGCAATCGATACAAGGTCCAGGGGGATTGAAGCAGTATTGAACTATACGAAAAACTGGGGCAGTAAACAAAGCCTGACGATTACCCTCGCACACTCTTCTATTCAAAACAGGTTAAGAAGAGATGCTAATGATAAAATCATCATTCATGGTTCTGATGTGCTCGTAGGTTCGGGCCAGCTCTCCAAATACTTTAACCGCGCAGACCAGGCAAGGATAGAAGCCTATAGCCCGCAAACCAAAGATGTATTTACTGTTCAGTATAAATATGGAAAGATTTCCGCGTTGGCAAGGGCATCCTATTTTGGCAAAGTGAGTTACTGGGCGGACAGTACCGGAAGCGCAAACCTTACCGCCAATGCATTTGCCAACGGTGCAATAGAATCGCTTGACCAGACTTTCAGCGAAAAATTTATTACGGATTTCAGCATAAGTTATGCCGTACATCCATCAACTACGGTTACCATCGGCGCCAATAATTTATTTGATGTATATCCTGACAGGCAAACACATTACGGCAACACTTCTACCGGCAGGTTTACTTATTCCAGGGCCGTATCTCAGTTTGGTTTTAACGGCAAGTATTTGTTTGCAAGGTTATCGGTGAATTTATAATGAAGTTTCTCTTTTTATAAGCAGTTAGTTAAAGGTCGGCCCGGCTATTCTTAGCCGGGCTTTCACGTAAAATTCAATGAATTGTTTATGTAGTAAATTTTACAAGTATTGAATAGTGATCGTCATTAATATTTTTCGCCATTAATGTTATTTCCTCTTTCAATATAATCGCACATCAATTAGAGCGAAGAAAACTCTTTCCTCAAAACCAAATGATCTTTGGCTGGGAAGGATTCTGGATCTTAACTTAACAAAGCAAACATAATACCGCAACTGCAAAAGCTAACGAGGCATTTTTTGACTATTCAAACATAGTATATTACTTTTGTGGACTAATTAATTAAACCAGGCTAACCGATGCAATCCTTATTACAAGCATTCAACAATAAAAAATTTCTCTCTTCCAATACTCTATATAGTAAGTCTTGTTGTTGTTAAGTTCTTCCTGTTAGCATTCTCTCTCCACAACATGTAGTATATGCAACTTTTTCGTTTGAAAAATTTATTATGGCAGAGGACTTTGATTTATTTACGGACAAACAACTTGTCGGGCAGTTAGCAGAAGGATCTGTTCCTGCTTATCGGTTCATTTTTGAAAAATATTGGGATGATCTGTTCCTTCATGCCTTCAGGATGCTGAAAGATGAACAGGACGCAAAAGACCTTGTACAAGAGCTTTTGCTTGCCTTATGGACCAAACGTAAAATACTCTCCTGCGATTCACTTAGTGCTTATTTACATGCTGCTGTTCGTAACAGGGTGCTGAATATCATCGCCGCTAACAAAACGAAGGAGGCAATGCTTCAATCATTAGGACGTTATATACAAACTGTAAGCCCTGGCTTTGATAAACAGCTTGAAGAACGTCAACTCCTGCAGCAAATAGATAAAGCGTCAGCGAACCTCCCTTCTAAAATGCGGGAAGTATTTGAGTTGAGCAGAAAAGAGCAGTTAACCCATAAGGAAATTGCGGAGCGTTTGTCGATTTCAGACAAAACGGTTAAAAAGCAGGTGGGCAATGCACTTAAAATCTTAAAGCTCCGCTTACCTTCTGCCAGTCTCTTGTACTTTTTTTCAAATTTTTTATAATTCTTCTGCTACCAACCCAATTTTAAACTGTCTTCATAAAGATTATACAGATTCATGGAAGAGCAAATCCGGGAACTATTGCGCAGGTATAATGCTGGTCAATGCACTGCGGAAGAAAAAAAGTGGATCGAGGATTGGTACGGGCAAACGCTGGAAAGCCATTCCTCCTTGCCTGAAGATGTGACTGCAATCAAGACGTTGAAAGCACAGACACGGGAGGCTTTGTTTGAAAGGCGCAGGAGTTTTGTACAACCTGTTTTAAAATGGATGGCTGCCGCTGCAATCATTACCGGGGTATTGTTCTTTGCAGTAAAACCTGTTAGGAAGAACGAAACAATACAGGTGCTTGCCGCAAAAAACACCATAATAAGTTTACAAACGACCAAGGGACAGGTCAAAGAATATAAGTTGCCGGACGGGACGACTGTCTGGCTTAACGAAGGTTCTAAGTTGTATTACTCGGACAGCTTTAACCAATCGATACGTGAAGTATCCATCGAAGAAGGTGAAGCCTATTTTGATGTTGCTCATGACAGCACAAAACCTTTTCTTGTACATACAGGCAATACGACTACCCGGGTATTGGGAACGGCATTCGACATTCGTGCATATCAATACCTCAGGCAGGTACAGGTGAGTGTAATGAGAGGTAAAGTGAACGTGAGCAGTAAGGAAAATCGCGTTCATCAACAAATGGCCACCATCGATTTATTGCCCGGCGAGCAGGTCACGACTGATTCATCAGCAAGTGAGTTAAAAAAAGTGATGGTGAATACGGGTGATTTTACTTTATGGCGCCAGGGAATTTTGCAGTTTAATAATGAAACTTTTTATACCATAGCAAGAATACTTGAACACCGTTTTGGAGTGAAGAGCAGGTTTACAAATAATGATATTTTGAGTCAGCGTTTGACAGCGGGGTTTAATGCCGGTGATAAACTCAGTAGTATCCTCGATGATATGTGTCTTGCAGCAAACCTTAATTATCGTATCGAACACAATGAAATAATTTTCTCACCAAAATGAATCAGCAAATATGAAAATGCGATGTTAACACCAACGCAAGCCCCCAAGTAATCAGCACCACCCCCAATTGCCAGGAGGCCACCCCCCAGAGCGATCAATATTATACATTATCAAATTATCTACGTATGAAACGTGAGACCAATAGAAGCCTATCGGTACTGGTCAGCTTTTGCCTCTATATCAGTTCATTTGTAAGTGTCTCCGCACTTGTTTTGATGCCTCTGCATCTGGCAGCGCAAAGCAGTGGCGCAGTGACCATTACATTTACAAACACAACGCTGAAAGATGCTATTTCAAAATTGGAAAAGCAGACCGGAAAGCATTTTATTTACAGTGAAAGTCTACTAAATCTGTATAGTAAAAAGGTTAATAAAAATTATCAACAGGAACCTCTTTCGGTGGTACTAAAGGATATCCTTGAACCAGCATCCATTGATTTTAAAATACAGCAGGAAAAGGTTATCCTGCTACCGGCTCAGGAAAAAAGGATCGCTGAAAAACGTCCGGCGACCTTAGATGCAAGGAACGTAAATGGAAAAGTAGCCGCAGAGAACGGGGAGCTGTTACCAGGGGCAACCATTGCGTTGCCTGGCAGTCATGAAACCTTCATCAGCGACAACAACGGAGATTTTAGCATCGCATTAAATGATGATACAGCTACGCTGCGCATTAGCGCAATTGGTTACCATGCACTTGAAATAAAAGCCCGGGCAGGCCAGCGTCTTAATATTGTTTTACAAGCTACCCAAAATAACCTGAACGAAGTTGTTGTAGTTGGTTACGGTACGCAGGATCGAAAAAAACTGATCGGGTCTGTTACGAAAATAGATGTGACTGATATCAAACAGATACCCGTTGGTTCCTTTGATGCTCAGCTACAAGGAAAGGCAGCCGGCGTGCAGATCAATTCAAATAACGGTATACCAGGCGATGGAATTTTTGTAAGGGTACGTGGAACAACATCCATCAACGCGGGAAGCACACCGCTGTATATTGTGGATGGAGTATTTATTAATAACACCAGTTTGCAGACGTTGAATTCAGGTGGAAAGACAACTTCTCCGATTGCAGACATCAATCCTACTGATATAGAAAGCATCGAAGTGTTAAAAGATGCCACTGCAACTTCCATCTACGGTGCAAGGGGTGCCAACGGCGTTATCATCGTCACGACTAAGCGTGGTAGTTTTAACGTGCGTAACAAAGTCTCGCTCAACGTAAACCAGGGGTTCGCAGAAGCCTCAAGGTTATGGAAAATGGCGAGCGGGCAGGAAAATGCGGAGATCTACAACGCCAACTGGATCAATTCCGGGATCGATAATCCCGCGCTAAACAGAACCTATGCCAACCGGCCTTTCAGACCGGTTTCAGAGGGCGGGCGGGGTCTGCCTGAAGAGCAGGAAACCTACGACCGGCTTCATCCGGGCTACCAGACAGCCAACCTGCAGAACTATGATCTTTCATTGCAAGGCGGCACCGCTTCCACACGTTATTACCTGGGCGGGAGCTATACAAAACAGGAGTCTGTATTGCGCCCTGTCTATTTCAACAGGGCCAGTCTTAAACTGAATATAGACCAGAAAGTTAACGAACAGGTGACGGTCGGTGTAAGTAATATTATTTCAAGAACCTACCGTAACCAGGCGAGAAGTGGTGATGGCGGTACGGGTAATCCTGTGCTAAACGCCATGAACCTCGCCAGGTACCTGCCTTTTAAAAATGCAGATGGTTCTCCCGCCACATATACCAATTATGATGATCAGCAAACACTGCTAGATAACCTCAACCAGAATACGGTGAGCTGGCGTTATATCGGTAACCTGTTCGTGGACGCCACTATTTTGAAAGGCTTAAAATTCAGAAGTAGCTGGAGCCTTGATTATAACAATTATGATGAATTTATTTACTGGAATAATAAACTGGTGAACGGCGCTCCTCCGATAAATGGTTCGGCCACTTCCGCTATTACACTAAATACCACCTGGATTAACGAACAGACGTTGTCTTATCGTTCACCCTCAGGCAATCAGCACAACTGGGGTATTCTTGTTGGCAATACGCTTCAAAGCAATACACAAAAATTAACCAGCGCAACAGGGGTAGGGTTTCCCGATAATTCTTTTACACAGATCGCCTCCGCGGCAACTACTTCCAGTACCCAGAACTGGACAAAGGGAACACTGGCATCTTTCTTTTCACGTGTTGATTACAGCTATGCGGGCAAGTATTATGTGGAGGCAAGTATCAGGGCAGATGGCGCCTCCAACTTTGGTCAGAACAAGCAATGGGGATACTTCCCCTCTATCGGCGCGTCGTGGAGAATTAAGCAGGAGCCATTTCTAAAAGATGTGGCCGGTATTTACGATCTGAAACTTCGCGCAAGTACTGGCCTCACGGGTAACCAGGCAGGCATCAGCAATTTTGCGGCAAAAGGATTATGGACAGGTGGTGCTTCCTATACCGATGGTGCGGGCGTTGCTCCGCTGCAGTTGGCGAACCCGGACCTCAAATGGGAAAAAACAAGACAGACCGATATCGGGCTCGATCTTTCGATTCTGCGCGGCAGGCTCGGCTTTGTACTGGATGTATATGAAAAGAATACCAGCGATGTACTGCTTCAGTTACCGGTACAGGCGATTTCCGGTTTTACCAGCTATTATTCGAATGCAGGGCAGATACGCAATCGTGGTGTTGAGTTTTCTGTTAACTCCGTTAATGTTCGCGGCCGCAAATTCCGTTGGGAGACCAGTTTTAATATCGCTTACAGTGAAAACAAAATCATCAAACTTCCCACACCCATCAATGTGTACAGCCGCGACTGGATTCGTATGGAACAAGGTCACTCAATGTATGCCTTCTGGTTATACAAGCAGCAATATGTAGACCCGCAAACAGGTGAAGCCGTATATGAAGACCTGGATAAGGATGGGAAAATAACAACGGCAGACCGGCAGTTGATTGCAACAGCGGCGCCCAAATATTATGGTGGACTGTCCAATAACCTGAGCTATGGTCCCTTTGATCTCAATTTCCTTTTCACGTTCCAGGGTGGCAATAAGGTGTACACTTTGTACAGGTTTTTTGGAACCAACGGCGGTACAAGAACTGACAGGGTTTTATATCAGTCAGAAGCAAATTACTGGAAAAAGCCTGGTGATATCACTGATGTGCCAAGGCCATCCAGCGTTGGTAATTCTTACGGTATAGAAAATACCAGCAGGCTGTTGGAGGATGGTTCTTTTATCCGCTTAAAGACGCTCACGCTTGGTTATACATTACCTGCAGCGCTTACCGCTAAAGCAGGCATCAGCAGTGCCCGTTTTTACGTGGCCGGTACCAATCTTCTCCTACTTACAAAGTATCCTGGTGCTGACCCGGAAGCAAACGTCTCTGATGTGCAAACTGTGCAGGGACTTGATTGGGGTGCGGCTCCGCAACCAAGAGCAATACAGTTTGGTGTAAACGTTACTTTTTAAACCAATGAATTTAGATATGAAGACTTTAATAAAAACATATATAGCGCTGACTTTGTCGCTGCTGCTTTTTTCCTGCAAGAAGTTCCTCGACGTACAGCCAAAGACGGCAGTGTCTGATGAGTTGACGATTTCAGACAAGACTTCGGCGCAAACAGCCTTGAATGGCACTTATAATGCGCTGGGTTCAAGCGACTATTATGGCGTTGCTTTCCCGATGATAGGATATGCCTCCGGGGATAATGCTGAGTATATCGGTACGCTGGTTTATAATAAACAGTTTACCATGCATAGCGTACGCAGTGATAACCAAACGATTTCCAGCGCCTGGATTGCCATTTATAACACCATCAACAGGGCCAATCACCTGATTGCAAAGGTTCCCAATATCAAAGACCCGCTGCTGACAGATGCTGAAAGAAACCGGCTTCTCGGTGAAGCGTTGTTTATCAGGGCGCTGGCTTATTTTGATGTTGCCCGTGTATGGGGCGGGGCCCCGCTGGTACTTACACCAACACTTTCCGTAAGCGATAAAAAAGGGGTGAAAAGAAGCGACGTAAATGCTTTGTATGAACAGGTGCTTGCTGACCTTACTGCCGCCGAGCCGTTGCTCCCTTTGACCACTGACCGCTTTCATGCTACAAGAAAAACGGTTTGGGCATTGCTTTCGCGGTATCATTTATATCGCAAAAACTGGCAGGAGGCGGCTTCTTACGCTGACAAGCTGATTGCTGATACTGATTATGAGCTGGTATATCCATACAGTGCCTTCTTTGCCGGTGGTGCAGTAGGAACAAAAGAGAGTGTCTTCGAAATTAAATACAGTACAGTCTTTCTCAATCCGAACAGGGATGACTGGCAGCCTGCAACCAGTGGCGGAGGACGGCGTATCATTCCAACCGATGCATTTATACAATTGGCCAATAATACCGATAAAGGCGGGGGAAGGGCAGCGCTACTCGGCAAAACATCTACCGGTCTATGGTATGGTAATCTTTACTACCGAAGCCCGGCGACTGATCCAAGCTATATTTTCCGGATTGCGGAAATCTATCTCATCAGGGCAGAAGCACGTGCACAACTACAACAGTTAAGCGGTGCGCTGGAAGACTTGAATAGGGTTCGTAAACGAGCAGACTTAGAAGATAGCCAGGCTTCAGGTCAGCAGGCTGTTTTGCTTGCCATAGAAGAGGAAAACCGCCTGGAGTTTGGCCTTGAGCCACATCGCTGGTTTGATTTGGTAAGAACCGGCAGGGCAACGGCTGTCTTGAATTTTACAGACACGCAAAAATTATTACTTCCTATTCCCGTCAACGAAATAATCATTGACGATGCACTGGAACAAAATCCCGGATATTAATCAGGTCATATATGACAACAATAACTCAGCCATCGGCATGGAAACCTGCGCAGCTTTTTGCACTACGTTTCGCCATCTGTTATTTTATCATCCAGGCTGTTCCGCTGGACTGGAAGTTTTATCAAGCCCTATTTCATGTGAGAGCAGGGCATTATGAAGATTGGTTGCGGCTGACTGCTTATTATCCAACATTTCTAAGCGGGTCAAATACACCGTTGTGGGGAATTGCCAGTTATATCAATTGGGCGGTTGCTGCAGGGCTTGCGCTGATTGGCGCATTTTTATGGCAGTTTAAAGTGCTGGATGTTTTACCTGCTGACAGATACTACTATTTGCTACGGGTGTTACTAAGATATCGTCTCGCCGTTGGTGTATTAGGATACGGATTGTTGAAACTTATCTGGGTACAATTGCCTCGTCCGGCCTTAAGCGACTTATATACTGCCTATGGTGATTTCCTGCCCTGGAAGGTTTATTATCATACTACGGGTGTTGGCAAAGCTTACTATGAACAAACGATTGGTGTGCTTGAAATCATTGGCGCGGTATTATTGCTCTTCCGCAAAACAGTCGTCTTTGGCGCCTTCCTGTTAACACTGCTATTGACGAATATACTCATGGCAAACTTTGCTTATTCATTAGGTCATCACTTATACAGCAGTTACCTTTTGGTATTAGCCCTGGTGTTGCTCAGTCATGATTTACCAAATATCGTGAACATTGTTTCCTTCAATAGAAAGACAAGCCCGGCACGCAGTAGGTTGGTATTCTCCGGCAACTTTTTAAGGATAAGAAAGGGCTTGCAAATTGCCCTTGTCGCCTTTTTTATTTTTCTTGGATCGCTCATTTTTATCTCTTTCAAACATTCGGATATTCCCTATCCTTCAACACCGGGCCTGAAAGATGCTTATGGTTATTACAATGTAAAGTCTTTTATCTATAACGGGATAACATTGCCTTATTCTCCGGTGGATAGCTTGAGATGGCAAAACGTTGTGTTTGAAAAATGGAACACCTTAAGTGTAAAGATTAACCAACCTGTAAAAATCAATCTTTCTATTCCTGCGTTGGAGGGTGAAGCAAACTATGAAACACTTGGAAATGGTGGCCGGCATTATTACCGTTATTCAGCAGATAGCGTCCATTCATCGCTGTTGTTGAGAAGTATAGAAGATCCTTCCTGTTTTTGGCGTTTGGCAAGTAAGCGGCCGGACAATGAAACCATTTTACTATTCGGAACAAACGAACAGCAGGATACGGTTTCCATTGTGCTGGAAAGACAGCATCACAGATTCCTGCTGGAAGAAGGCAGAAGAAATATTCAACAAAAATTTTAAACTATGCAGGTCGAAACTCTTACCCGGAGGACAAAGGCGCCGATAGCAACCATACTTGCAGGTTCACAAGCCTGGAAGCCCTGGCAACTTATAGGTTTCAGGATTGCATTTATCTTCTATGTTTTATTGATTATTCCGGTCGATGGCGAATGGTACAGCAGTGTTGTTTCAAGTAAAATTATTTTTGATTTTTTCAATACAATGATGCGTATCGGGGGATCCACATTTGTACGCATCAACACAGAAAGCGGGAAGTGGGGAATCGCCAGTTATGCCAACTGGGCAGCAGTGTTTTTGATTGCCCTTACGGGAGCAGCCTTGTGGACAATATTGGTGCGCAAAGGGCCTGCTAAGGAATACACGCGGCTTAATTACCTGCTTTGCGTACTTATCCGTTACCGCATTGCGGTAGGTATACTTGTGTTCGGGTTTATGAAATTCTATCCTGTACAGATGCCGTACCCGGGACTGGGTAGCCTTGAAACGAATTTTGGTGATTTCTCGGGGTATAAATTGTACTGGCATTCGATAGGCCTTGTTCCATGGTATGAAGTCTTTCTCGGATGCGTGGAGATACTTGCGGGCACATTGCTCTTCTTCAGGCCAACGGTGTTTTTCGGAGCTGTACTTAATTTTGCCGTACTCTACAATATCGCTCATGCCAATCACGCCTATGATGGCGGCGTTCATGTTTACAGTGCGGTGACCGTTCTGTTTTCATCCTACCTTATTGCGCAGTACATACCCGATCTATGGAAGCTGCTGATAAAGGAAGAAGAAGTGGTGCCGAGAAGGTATGTGCCGTTATTTACGCAACACTGGCAAAGGGTTCTTAAAACATTGCTCAAGGTAGTTACCGTTTTATCGCTCACAGTTTGGTACGGTTACCTCAGGTATGAGCTGCACTATATCACCAAGGAAACAAAAGCGCCTTCCACACCAGGATTAGCGCATGCGCAAGGTTATTATCATGTAACCACTTTCAGGGTGAACGGCACTGAACTACCCTACAATCCCCTGGATTCTGTAAGATGGCAGGAAGTGATCTTTGAGAAGTATTCTACACTGGTATATAAAGTCAATAAGACGAAACGAATACCGCTTGATAATGGCAGCCGCCAGGAAAATGATATTGACCGCGAGTATGAACTTTCCGGTATTGGCGGAGGACGAACGTTTCTTTACTATGATGCTGATACGCTCCACCAGAAGCTAAGCCTCTATGACAAAGGGGTACTTAATACACGCATTCGCAAAGACAGAGAAAAGAACCGTGGCCTGGATACAAAGAAGGGCAGGTTGCCTGACCTGTTGCTACACTATGAGCGTCCTTCAGATCAGCAAATAATATTAAGTGGTTTGAGTGGTAAGGATTCCCTCTATGTGGTACTTGACCGCGTAGAAAAACAATACCCGATACATATTGTCAGAACCAATTCAAAATGATAAACACTCTAATGAAAAAGCAGGTAATAGTTATGCTGTCAGCATTCCTTATAACTAGCAGTATATATGCTCAGGGAGAAGTAAAGCAAGACAAGACTTACAGGGAGGAGATCAGCTCCTGGATTAATAAAAGAGACAGCACGCTCAGAAGCCTGGCCAGTCCGTTAAGTATAGCCGGCGTGTTTCCGTTAAAGGAAGGAGAGAATAGCTTTGGGACAGCCTCCGATAACGATGTGGTTTTTCCGCCTGATGCTGTCGCCGCACACGCCGGACAATATATCGTACGCAATGATTCTGTACTGGTAGAGCTGGCTGGTGATGCAAGGATCATTTCCAAGGGCCGAGAGGCAATCAGAGTAGCTGAGATTCCCGTACAGGACTCTTTAAAGTATCGCTCCAATGAACAATCTATCGTGCTCACCCATGGCGATTATAAGTGGTTTGTATTGCTTAGCGGTGGTAAACCAACGCTGCGGCTCTTAAATGTAAACAGTGAAGAGCATCATCAATTCAAGGGAGTGAAGCGTTTCACTTCGGATAAGAAATGGTTGCTTCAAGCGAGGTTTGAGCCTTACACCTCTTTAACTAAAATCCCCATCACCACCGTAAAAGGAAAGACCGATGAACGTAAGTCGGCGGGACGTGTGCATTTTTTTGTGGACGGTCAGCCTCAAACACTGGAAGCACTGGATGTGGATGGTCAGCTCTTTATTGTCTTCGCAGATAAAACCTCAGGACATGAAAGTTACGCATTCAGGTTCCTGTATGCAAATCGTCCGGTGAACGGCGATACTACCGTACTTGATTTCAACAAGGCAACCAATCCGAATTGTGCCTTTTCAAAGTATTCTGCCTGCCCATTGCCCCCTGCAGGAAACAGGTTGACAATCGCTATTCCTGCTGGAGAAAAAAAATATGAATCTCCGGTACAATAACAAACAAAAAAAGAATTTATGAAGCATTGGAATGAACAGGAAAAGTTTGCATTGCGTGCGGCGTTGATCTTTGCCCTTATCTCCATTATACCGCTTGACCTTGAATATCTGTCTAAGATAACGGCGTTACCCTGGGGAAAGCTGACTTATGTAGATGTTGACCTTATCTCGAATTACTATCCCTGGTTTGTAGATGATAAAGGAATGGGAACTGATTACGCAGGATTGCTGCTGGCTATAGGCATCAGTCTGCTTGGTGCATTAACGTGGACACTTGCTGATAAGCGTCAGCGCAACTATGACCGTTTATATTACTGGACACGGGTCATCATTCGTTATAAAGTCGCAGGTGTGATGTTTTACTTTGCATTTGTTAAAGTATTTCCGGTTCAAATGCCTTTTCCGTCATTAAGCCAGATGAACACGTTGGTGGGAGATTATACACCGGGAAGGTTGTTCTGGATAACGACAGGTGCAGCGCCCTTCTATGAGATATTCAGTGGTCTTGCCGAAATGCTTGGAACGGTACTGCTCTTATTCCGCAGGACCTCGACGCTTGGTGCAATTGTGCTTATCACCATCTTATTACCTGTCGTTGCTTTGAATATTGGCTATGATGCAGGGATACAAGTGAAGGCATTGTTGATTCTTATTCTTGCGTTGATACTGCTTGCTGAAAACGCTCATAGTTTATGGAATTTTCTGGTCAGACAAAAAACAGCGGTTTTAAAAGTCATCAGGGCTCCGATCCTTCACAAGCAGTGGCAGCGAAACATCAGGCTCGCAGTTAAGATTGCCTTTATCTCCTTTTTTATGATCTTCCGGGGATATAGTGTGGCAAGTTCTTTCTTTACGGGTAAATCTTATAAGTTGCCCGAAGGTACGGGTTTGCCTCAGTGGCGTGGCTTGTATGATGTAAAGGAGTTTGCCATCAATGGTAAAAGCGTCCCGTATACAACACAGGACAGTACGCGTTGGCAGAATGTAATTTTTGAGCGCTGGAACACCATCAGTATCAAAGATGGTCAGCCGGTTAAAATGTCTGTAGCCAATAGCGTACGTAAAACGGAAATACATGCCAATGGCGGCAGGCATTACTATGCTTACGTTGCAGATACCATGCAACAAACGCTTACCTTGAAAAGCAGGGCGGATACATCTGTTAAACTTAGCTTGCATTATGTTCGTTTAAATGAGACAGAAGTGTTGCTAAACGGAGTGAATGAACATAAAGATTCTGTAAGGGTGTTATTGCATAAAATAGACAGGACTTATCCCTTACTGGAAAAGAAAGCAGACTTTGTGTACCGTCCATATTAAACTGGAAGTGAATGAAAGGTTTTGACTATGATGCCATAGTTGTTGGTTCGGGCCCAAATGGGCTTGCTGCGGCAATTACGCTTCAATCCAAAGGGCTGTCTGTATTGCTGCTCGAAGGACGCAACAAGATAGGAGGAGGTATGCGTACAGAAGAGTTCACGCTGCCTCGCTTTAAGCACGATGTCTGTTCTGCCATTCATCCGATGGCTGCAGGTTCCCCCTTTTTTCAATCCCTGCCTCTTGACCAGTTTGGGTTGCAATTTTGTTACCCGGAGATTGACCTTGCCCATCCTTTTGATGATGGCACTGCTGCATTCCTGAACCGGTCTGTGGAAGATAGCGCAAATTCTCTTGGCGCAGACCGGGAGACTTATCTCAAACTAATATCACCTTTCCTTAAAACCTGGCCGGCAATGGCCAAAGATGTGCTGGGGCCGTTGACATTTCCCGCGCATCCCTTGTCCCTGGCTGCGTTTGGATTGAAAGCACTGCAGCCGGCTTCCATGCTCGTGAAGAAGTTTTCAGCACTTCCTGCAAGAGGGCTCTGGGCGGGTCTTGCAGCACATTCGATCCAGCCTTTATCAAACATCGCGACATCCGCTATCGGATTGGTATTGGCAACGGCTGCACACCTGTACGGTTGGCCTGTTCCAAAGGGTGGTTCGGCTTGCCTGGCAGATGCGCTTGCCAGTTATTTTTTATCGCTGGGCGGTAAAATTGAAACAGGTTTTTATGTGAAGTCACTGGACCAATTGCCTACCGCAAAAGCTGTATTGTTTGATGTAACTCCGGCACAATTGCTGAAGATTGCGGGACACAAGCTTTCATCATTCTATCGCTGGCAACTTGAACGATATCGGTATGGAATGGGCATATTCAAAATAGACTGGGCATTGGATGATGCGACGCCCTTTATTGCGGATGCCTGCAGAAAGACCGGAACTGTTCATATCGGTGGCAGTTTTGAAGAAATTGCCACTGGCGAATCATTGGCCTCCAAAAGAAAAATATCTGATACGCCATTTGTCCTTTTTGCACAACAGAGCTTATTTGATCATACCCGCTCACCGCAAGGCAAACACACTGCCTGGGCTTATTGTCATGTGCCTCATGGTAGCAAAGAAGATATGACAACCATCATTGAACAACAGGTAGAACGTTTTGCGCCTGGCTTCAGGGAACGTATCCTAGGCCGTCATACAATGAACACAGCTCAACTGGAAGAATATAATCCGAATTATATCGGTGGTGATATCAACGGTGGTATCATCGACATCCGACAATTATTTACAAGACCTGCTTTACGAAGATCGCCTTACCGTACTTCAGCAAAAGGTTTATACATCTGTTCCTCTTCCACACCTCCGGGAGGTGGAGTGCATGGAATGTGTGGTTATCATGCGGCGAAACGTGCGCTGAAAGATATTTTCAGATGAGTGCGGCAGATCCTTTGTCGCCCGATTTTGTTATTAGCCAACATCGCCGTTATCAGAAATGGTTTGGTTGTTTTTTTCAAAGTCAGATCAGCGTATGTTTACCTTCTCACTGTACCAGTATGGGCTTTACTGGTACTGCTGACTAGTTTGCTTCGAGGATGTCTGAATCCAGAACAGCCGTCAGCCCACTTTAAAGCATGCTTAAAAATTACACAAAAGAAGCTTAAATCCAATAAAATTAGTTGCATAGCTAACTAAATATTTTCACCTTTAATCTCTCAAATCAAGCGGACATCCAATATCGAAAAACTCTTTATCAGCACCCGGACCGCAGGGTAAAATCAATATCTGGCTAGCAATAGTCTATGAAAAGCCGAAAGAAATTTCGGCTTTTTTGTTGCTTGGAACGAATAAAGAAAGCCATCCTGTTATTCTATTGGAAGTCTTTTAGAAGTCGTATATGGAGACGTCCCACTGCGCTTTTGCTTTCACCAAAGCGCTAAGCTAGGTTTGGCTTGTGACTCCAGCAATTTTTACGGAGGTGTTGGTGCAAGACAAGGAAAACAGTGCCAATTTGAGACAGCTCGAAGTTAGTACCCGGTCTTTTTTAAAAATCCTCCATCATCTCTATACCCTTGGATGAAAAAGGTGATCTTAAAAAGTTACACAAACGTTTGTGTTGCAGAAAATCAACCTGATTAAACTAAATTAAGGATCAATTTCAGGCATTTACCTCCTTTATTATGCTTAACCTGCTGACTGACGAAGAACTGATTGCTTTGCTACAACAACATGACCACGCTGCATTCGGGGCCATTTATGAGCGCTATTGGGAACAGCTGACACTTTATACATTAAAAGTGATCAGGTCTCGCGAAGATGCCATGGATATTGTCCAGGAGGTTTTTGTCTCTATATGGAAACGAAGGGATCAGTTCCATATCCAATGCTCGCTTGCCGCCTATCTCTTCAAATGTGTACGCAATCTTTCTATCCGTTATATTGAACAGAATATTTCCAGGCGTAATTTTATGGAAAGCCTGTCACTTCATTTTTCCAACGCAGACCTAAGCATATTAAATGGGCTCGAGCTTAGAGAACTGGAATCAAAGCTTGAGCATGCACTCACCAAACTGCCTCCAAAGATGCAGGAAGTCTACATGCTTAGCCGCCAGGAAAACCTGTCCTACCGTGAAATCGCCGATCAGCTCCAGATCGCAGAAACCACTGTAAAAAAACAAGTGAGCAATGCGCTCAAAATTCTTCGCGTTGAACTGGGTACACTGACTCCTTCCGCTATCATTATCGGGGTATTTTTCATGGACTAAAAATATTTTTTTTATTTCCCTACTACCAGAGGGCTGTTTGAGGAACTGTTATACAAGACACACCTATTTACTGTAAAAAAAGCCGGGAATGAATCAGGAAGAAGCCAGACAACTACTTCAGAAATACAGGCTGGGCCTCTGCAGCGATGAGGAGAAAATGAAGATTGAAACATGGTATGATCAAATGGCTGCATCCGGAGATTGGGACTGGAGCGCTTCTGAAAAGGAGGCCTTTAACAGGAAGCTCTCCGACCGCATCAGCAAGGCTATCCGGGAGGATGGCGCATCTGATTCATTTCGGAAGAGGGTTTACTTCAGAAAACTGATGGCAGCTGCCGCTGTACTAGCCGTACTACTCATAAGCAGCTTGTACTTCCTGGTGGTCCACGATCAACATATTCCATCTCCAGGCAAGCCTTCGGTAAGCCTTGCAAACCGCAAGCCTGCCGATCCCGGAACTGACGGCGCAGTACTTGTGCTTTCAGGAGGGCAGAAGATCATGCTCGACAGCGGTTCAAAAAGCCTGGTTGCAACTGATAATGGCGTGCAAATCTTTAGGAAAAATGGCGGTATTGAATATCAAAGGGATGGTGAGCTTTCCGGTGAAGCATACAATACAATGATTACCCCAATGGCAAAGCAGTACCATTTCCTTTTGTCGGATGGTACCGGTGTGTGGCTTAATGCGGGTTCCTCCGTCCGTTACCCCGTAACGTTCAGCGGTGCAGCACGAACTGTGGAAGTGACCGGTGAGGCCTATTTTGAAGTGGCTCCAAAGTATCTTGCTTCAGGAGTAAAAATGCCTTTCATTGTTAAAATAAACCAAGGTGATGATAGTGGCGGTGAAGTAGAGGTCCTGGGAACTCATTTTAACATCAATGCTTACAATAATGAGGAAGCTGTTAAGACAACGCTGTTGGAAGGAAAGGTAAAAGTGACCCATAGCGGGTCTTCCGTGATACTTGCGCCCGGCAATCAGTCACAACTGTCAAAAAACGGCCAACTGAAAGTCCAGGAACGTGTTGATACTGAACAGATACTGGCTTGGAAAAATGGCTATTTTTCATTCGACCGCACCAGCCTGCTTGCTGCCATGCGCCAGCTGGAAAGATGGTATGATATCAGAGTCGTTTACAGCGGAGGGAAAGTGCCAGACGAATATTTTTCCGGTGAGCTGCCCCGCAATGCCAGTCTTGCCGCGGTGTTGAACGCCTTTAAGTTAAGCGGTGTCGTTTACGAGATCAATGGAAATACACTTACAGTGCTCCAAAAAAAATAAATCCCCTACTCACTTAAAAGCGGTAAAAACAAAAAACCGGGAAGTGTTGGAAGCACTGCCCGGCGAGTTCTGCCTTTTGCAGAACGGCTTGGCTTTTACCTAAATAAACTGATGATCTAAACAGGTATTTTTTCACCAAAACTCAAACGAAGTTATGCAATTCAGTGTGCTTCACCGAAAGGCCCCGCAAAAGTGGCCAACAAACGGATCATGCCGCGGATGCAATGTTCCCCTTCATGAACGGCTATCCCTGCGCAGGTCCGGATCAAATCACAGAAAACTGTTGATCGTGATGAAATTGACTGCGTTTTTACTCCTTATTGCCTGTTTACAGGTTTCCGCTGCCGGCAATGCCCAACGGATCAGTTATTCCAGGAAGAATGTGGCCCTGAAAGAAGTGTTTGCTGCTATCAAACAGCAAACAGGCTATTCGGTATTCTGTAATTACCGTATCCTGGAAAAGGCCAGGAAGGTAAATGTACATCTCACCAATGCTACACTGGAGGAGATGCTGAACGCGTCACTGAAAGACCAGGGACTGGATTATGTCATCCAGGAGAAGATGATTGTAATCTTTGACAAATCGGAAAACGTAGAGGTCTCTTTTAACCCAGAGGCTTTTATGTCGCCACCACCTCCGCCGAAAGTTACGATTACCGGTACGGTGGCGGATGAAGACGGAATGCCCCTGGAAGGCGCCTACGTATTGGTAAAGGGAACTAAATCAGGTACCACAACGAACAGCAAAGGTGCTTTTACGATTGAGGTCCCGGATAATTCAGGAGCTGTGCTGGTAGTTTCATTTATAGGCAAAACGACACGGGAAATTAATCTTGGCGATAAAACAGAGATATCTATCGTACTTGCAGCCGCTGTGCAATCGCAGGAAGAAGTGGTCGTGGTAGGCTATGGTACGCAACGTAAAGAAAACCTTACCGGTGCAGTTGGTACGGTAAAAGCGGAGAGCCTGGCAGACCGGCCGACGGCATCACCTGCCACCCTGTTGCAGGGGCTTGCACCGGGAGTAACTGTGATGCAGGGCGGTGGTTACCCTGGTGCAGGGGCTAGTGTGAAAATAAGAGAAGTATCCAGCTGGCAGGGAAGTTCAGATCCTCTCTTTGTCATTGATGGCATCATAAGGGATGCAAACGTATTCGCATCTTTAAATCCTTCTGATATAGATAACATTAGTTTGCTAAAAGATGCGGCTTCTGCATCTATTTACGGTATGCAGGCCGGTAACGGGGTCGTACTTATTACTACGAAAAGAGGTTCATCAGACAAGACTGCGATCTCGTATAACGCATCTTACACCACCAATAAACCCACGGTTATCGCCGACCGCATGAATGCGTTTGAAGCCTATTCATTCGCTAACAAGGCGTTTGATCAGCGGGGTATTCCTTCCAGCGATCCGCAGTACTATAGTCCTGATGAGCTGGAATATTTTAAAACACATTCTTACGACTGGGTAAAAGATACCTGGCGTGATCCCTGGAATACAAACCATGTGCTTTCCATGAGCGGTGGGGCCAAAAACGTGCGCTATTATGTTTCGGGTGGATACCTTACGCAAACAGGCTCCAGTTCCAACAAATATGATAAATACAACTTGCTTGCAAAACTCGATGGACAGATCAATAGTTCCCTTAGCTTTTCCCTGGATGTGAATGCCAACTGGGATAAAGGCGATCGACCTTACTGGGCCTACGATTTTTCAGATCCTAATCTTAGTAACATTTACAACCGCCTGTTGATGGTAACGCCTGGCCGTCCCTCTTTTCTCAACGGGTTACCGGTTGGTAATTTTGATAATACCAATACCGCCAATCTTGCCAAAGGGGCAGGTGGCTATATACGGCCTTCGAACAACTATTTATCTCCTACGTTTCAATTAAAGTACAACATCCCCGGTGTAAAGGGGCTTTCTGCCAAAGGTGTTTTTGCATATAATACCTACAATGGATACAGCAAGAGCTTCCGGAATTCTCCTTACATCTACTACTTTAAAACCGCCGGCGAACACAACCATATTATTACCGATGAACTCGATTCCACCAGGTCCGGGGGATACAGGATCCTTGACCAGGCGCAAACCGCCGGCACCGGTTCTACGCAGCAGCTGGTGGAAGACTGGACAAGAAACAGCAGTTATCAGCTGGACTTTATGCTGAATTATGCCAGGACCTTCGGTGCACATAACGTTTCTGCGTTTGCGGCTTATGAACAGATCAAAAGCTGGGGGCGGTTTATTCATGGCCGCGGCGATTATTTTGATAACCTGAACTACCAGGAGTTCAATGGCGCGTCTACTACGCCTGCCAATCGTTCGGTATCGGGAGATCAGCAGAATCTTGGCGGACAGGCATCCTGGTTTGGGCGGGTGGATTACAATTATTCCAACCGGTATATGGTGGGGATCACCTTCAGGGCGGATGGTTCCTATATTTTCCCGCCGGAAAAAAGATGGGGATATTTTCCTGCCATCTCTGCTGCCTGGAATATTGCAAATGAGAACTTCTTTGCTCCTTTTACTAAAAAAGTCGATTACCTGAAACTTCGGTTCTCTTATGGTATCACTGGCTCCAACAATACTGCTGCCTGGCAATGGCAGCAGAGTTATGGCTTTAATTCCAATTCGGGCGTATATCTGGGAAGTGGTAACCCACCGGCAACAACGCTTGGGGGAACGATCAACCCCGATATTACCTGGGAAAAGAACCGTACTTATGATCTTGGCCTAGATATCGGCATGCCGGATAGACTTGTGTCTGCCACCGTCGACCTCTGGAAAAAACGCACGCAGGATATCCTCGGTGCCCGGAGTGCTTCCATTCCCAATACAGTGGGGGCCACCTTGCCCGCTGTGAATTATGGCAAAGCCTCATCACAGGGCATAGAGATATCCATAAGCCATGAAAAAAGGATCGGGAATTTTCATTACCGCGTAGGTGTCAACTGGGCCACATCTTCCAATAAGATACTGGAGATCGACCAGGCCGCTTCCGTGCGTGATGCAGAAAATAAGATCGGTAAACCGGTAGCAGGCTGGATTACGGGTTATATCTCGGAAGGTATCATCAGGACGCAATCGGATGTGGATGCGATCCTGTCAAAGAACGGTGCTGATTTTACCATCTTCGGTAATGCTCCGAAACCGGGTATGTTGCTGTATAAAGACCTGCGCGGGCCATTAGGACAGGACAGCCCCGATGGCAAGATCGACGGGAACGATGCCATTCCCATCTCTTTTAACGGTGTGCCCAGAACCAACTATGGTTTTAATCTTATGGTGGGTTGGAAAGGACTGGATGTCAGCGCCATTTTTGCCGGCATTGCAAAGTATGACCTGATGCCTACCGATGTGTATGTTAGACGGCCACTGGTCGGAAATAACAACCTGAAGCTTTGGGAAAACATCTGGACGCCGGAAACAGCACAGACTGCCACGATGCCCAGCCCGATCTGGAACGACTGGCAGGTGGGATCGAATACAGAACAGGCTTCTACATTTTGGCTGACAAACGGCGCATTTCTTCGCCTGAAATCAATCATAGTCAGTTATTCACTGCCGCGCTCCTGGTTTGCCAAAATGCAGCTGCAGAATGCGAGGCTTTATTTCAGCGGAGAGAATCTTGTTTCCTGGAATCACACCGGTTATTATGATCCGGAAAGGGGCGGCGATTTCAGGCAATACCCGCTGATGAAAAGCTTCACATTCGGCCTAAATGTCAATTTCTAACAAATGCGTTCGATCAAAGAACATAAATAACTTAATATGAAATCAGTTTCAACATATCTGTTGCTGCTGCTCCTGTCCGCGGTGTTGGTTGCCGGGTGCAATAAGGTGTTTGATGTGGACAGGGTAGGTACGGTGACTCCTGATGAGCAGTGGAATTCACCCCAGTTCATCGAGTTTTATATCAATAACTTTTATAACATACTGCCCGCCTGGAACAGGAACGAGGTGATCTCCGGAGAAGCCGGCTCCACAACGCTTCCTGCTGCATTAAAGGGCCTGGCGCAGACACTGGACGGATACCCGGACCGGAGCTGGGACTACACCAATGTCCGGGGACTCAACACTTTCTTTGCAAATATAGAAGGAAGTAAATCAGTGCTTACCGATGCCCAGTATGCTGCACTTAAAGGACAGGCTTATTTTTTCAGGGCTTATGTGTACTATAAAATGGTGAAAGTGCTTGGTGGTGTCCCTATCATCACCGACGTGCAAAATCCTACAGCCGACCCGCAAACGCTAATGGTCAGCAGGAATTCATCTTTGGAGTGTTTTGATTTTATCGTAAAGCAACTCGACTCGGCAGCAATGCTGTTGCCTTCTACCTGGAATGAGGATAACACAGGACGAATTACCAAGGGCGCAGCGCTCGCAGTAAAAGGTGAAGTGATGTTGCTCAAAGCCAGTCCGCTGTTTTGTAAAACTAAGAACGATACTTACTGGACCGATGCATACAATGCGCTTACCGCTGCAAAAACCGAACTGGACAATAATGGTTACGGACTTTATACAGAAGGCTCCCTGAAAGCAACAGAGAACTGGTGGTATAAGAAGGCGGAAGCAGCAAAAGAAATGGTGCTGTATGTGAGATATAATTTTCCGAATAAGACAAATGGGTTCCAGGCAGCCCAACGTCCATTAACTGTAAGCTCGGGAGCTGCAGGCGGTGCTCAGCCGACCTGGGAACTGGTACAGGCATTTCCGATGAAAAGCGGTAAAAACATCACAGACGCGGGTTCTGGTTATGATGAAAAACAATACTGGAAAGATCGTGATCCGCGCTTCTACACTACCGTTGTATACAATGGCGCTCGTTATGATTTTGCAGGCGTGCCCAACCGGGTGCAATGGATCTTCAACGGGATCGCCGGGGATGATGGTTACAAAACTTTTAACTACACAGGCTTTTATTCCCGTAAGGAGATCGATACAACCCTTAGTTCAAGTCTCTGGAATAACCAGGCTTTTGACTGGCCGGTGATCCGTTATGCAGAGGTATTGTTGAATCTTGCTGAGGCTGCAAACGAAACCGGTCATGCTGCAGAGGCAAAAACTGCGATCATAAGCATACGTGCCCGCGCCCATCTTGATGCCGGTAGTGGTGACTATGGACTGGCTGCAGGTGTGGGAACGGATTACACGGCAACGCTCAATGCGGTCATGCAGGAGCGTCAGATCGAGTTCGCCTTTGAAGGGAAGCGTTTCTGGGATCTGCGCAGACGTCGTATGTTCAGCGTACTAAACAGCTATGGGACGATGCATGCCTGGGGGCCTTATATCGATGCAGCTGGTTTGGCAGAATACAATATAGACGGAAGCGGTTCCAACAGTGAAGTGGCGCAAAGATTGTCAGCCGTTGTACTGGCTCCACCGGCTGGACTGGACGTCAATCTTTTCCTTCAAAAGATCACCAAATATGCGCATGATGCGATTGACATAAGTTCAACCAATACGATCAAGGTGCCGGATGCATATTACTTTGGTCCCTTGGATCCTTCCTGGCTGACCCAGAATCCAAACCTGAAACAAAATGCAGGATGGGACAACGGCGATTTCAACCCGGTCATTCAATAGTTTTTCATAAGCAGTTTTTTTAATAATAGGTTAAGCGGGGTATTTCCATACCCCTGCTTTAAAAAAATAATTTTCAGGATATGTTATCAAAAATAGGTAAGCACTTATCGGTTGTTTTGCTCATTGGGATATTTTCGTTCCGACCACCAGGCGAGGTAATAAAGTTCTCGACAAATGATCTGAACTTTACGATGAATAACGTCGGACAGATTACCGCCATTATCTCAAAAAGTACAGGGAAAAATTACCTTCCATCCAATACGGTCGCTCCGCTGATATCACTTTACAAAGACTCCGTATATGCAACCCCGGAAACCTGCACCTACAATAAGTCTTCCGGGCAATTGACTTTGAAGTTTTCCGGCGGTCAGGTAGCAAAAGTAGCTGTCGTGCAAAAAAATGGCTATCTCAGGTTCCGGCTGGAATCACTTGAGCCGCGGAATGGAACGGAAGCGGTGGTTTGGGGGCCTTATCCAACCATCATACAGGAATCGATTGGTGAGACTGTGTGCGTGGTCCACGACCAGGATTTTGCAATAGGGATGCAGGCGCTGGATATCAATACCATTGAAGGGTTGCCGGATGGAAATGATAACGCCTTCGGAGGTTCTTTTATCGACCCGCTTCCGGGGCAGGTGCTGCCTGATTCATTAAAAGACAAGATCGGGATGCCGGTAGAAGTGAATGTAAACATTACCGGGGATATGCCAGCTTATGTAAGGATGTACCGGGGAACGGCAGCGGTTAAAAAGCATTACGGCAGCGAGCTTCGTCTATTCAGTCGGGACAGACGCATTCCCCGTGTAGTGGAAAATGGTTTTGCTTCATCAAAGGGCGTCAATAAACAATATGTCTCTCCTGTTGACGTGGACTTTGCAGGTTCTTCCATCGCATTTTTTGGTTGTCCTTCCGGCAAAGTGCTCTCCTTGATTGGTGAGATAGAAACCGCTGAAAAATTACCGCATCCGCTGCTGGACGGGCAATGGGTGAAGACCTCCAGGGTGCCGGGCCAGGCCTACCTGATGTTTGAGGGAAAGGACATGAACAAAGGCGCTGCCTATGCACAGGCCGGCGGTTTTAAACTGATCCATGCCGGCGACCTTTTTAAATCCTGGGGGCATTTCGACCTGCATACCGACCGTTATCCCGGCGGCGCTGCTGATATAAAAAAGGTTACAGACGAATCCTGGCGTAAAAACATAGCGCTCGGCGTGCATACGCTCACGATGTTTACCGGCACGAATGATGCCTATGTGACGCCGGTGCCCAGCGACAGCCTTGCAAAAGCCGGAAGTGCATCACTGGCTAACTCCATCGATGAGCAGGCTACCGATATAGCGATCGACGACCCGCTTTATTTCAGGAATACCTGGGGAACGCATACCGTAAAGATTGGTAAAGAGCTGATTAATTACAAGACTGTATCCGACGGTCAACCCTGGCGGCTTACCGGCTGCAGAAGAGGACAGTTTGGTACATCGAAGTCCGCACATAAGGCCGGTGACAAAGTGGACAAGCTCATGAACAACGACTACCAGGGATTTTATCCTGATATTTATTTGCAGGACGAATTCTCGAAAAGGCTGGCGGCGGTGTGCAATGAAACAGGGCTCGGGCTGATGGATTTCGATGGCTTCGGAGGAGAATCGCCCACCGGTCACGGAACCTACGGAGCAGCCAGATTTGTTGATACCTGGTACAGGAACCTTGATAAGTATGTGCTTACTTGTGGCGCAGGAACCTTTCATTATTACTGGCACATCTATTCCTTTATGAACTGGGGTGAACCCTGGTACAATGCCTTGCGTCAAAGCCAGGTTAATTACCGGATAGAAAACCAGCGGTATTTTAAGCGGAACTATATGCCGCATATGCTGGGATGGTTTAGTTGTGGTACGGATTACCGCCCGGAAGAAATTGAATGGATCCAGGCGAGAAGTGCCGCTTTTGATGCCGGGTACCTGCTAAGGATGGACGAGAGCATAGAGACGAACGGGTTTAAGGAAGAACTGTTCTCTCTTGTTAAAGATTGGCAGGAAGCAAGAAACAGTCACTCTTTTACAACGGAGCAATTAAAAGCCTTTGAAGATCCTTCCAGTGAATTTCACCTGCAAAGGGTCGGTGACAAAAAATGGCAGCTATATCCCGTGAAATTGCAACCCGGCTATGAACATAAATTCAGGCATGTCCAAACCGGAGAACCGGTAGCGTCACATTTTAAAACCGACAATCCTTATCAGGCGCAGCCATTTCAGTTGTACATTATTGCTACTGCCACAGAAGGTAACAAAGCATCCACGGTGTCGGCGCTGGAGATCGAAGTGAATCAATACCAATCTATTCGTATCGATGAACCGCTAAAGGCAGGGGATCGTATCATCATCGATGGCAAGGCTGTATGGCTTTGCGACAATACCTGGAACAAACTTAAAAAATTGGAGATCGGCTCATTGCCAAACTGGGATAAAGGTACGAATGAACTAACCGTAAAAAGTGAATTTTCGGGCGATCAGGCGCCGGTACTGAAATTTGATTGCAAATTTACCGGAATGCCACAGGATGTTTCGGCAAAGTAAGAAGATATGAACAAAGATGCTATTCGGAAAGCAGGTAAGGCGGTGTTTGTTATTGCCTGTGCCATCATGCTGCAGTTTTTTTACAATAGTAGTTTGTTCGCGCAAACTATTGCGTTGCGGACAAAGTATGCTACTGTCAGCCTGGATAATAAAGGCTACATTACTTCCATCAAAGACAGGTCAGCAGGCAGGGAATATGTACCCAAAGGGATGTCCTCCGCACTGTTAAGTCTTTGTATTAACAAACGCTATCTCTTGCCGCAAAAAGCAGTATTCAATAAGATTACGCAAATCCTCACATTGAAATATTCCGACAAGTCTTTGGCGCATATTTCGGTAAAAGAAAAAGAAGGCTACCTGCGTTTTCAATTGCTGTCACTGGACAAAAAATCAGCCATTGACAATATCGTCTGGGGACCCTATAAAACGATTATTTCAAGAACCATCGGCGAGATTATCTCTGTGGTCCGCAATGATGATTTTGCGATTGGGATGATGGCACTCAATGACAACACCACCAGCGGTCCGCCTACTGACGGAGACATGGGCTTTCTCTACTATTATATTCATAGCCCGGACCCTGTTAAATACCCGTTGCCACCTCATCTCAAGGAAGGGCAGACTTTTAAAATAGGAGGGGATGGTATCAGCGATATCGCGTTTTATTCCCAGCCCGAAGAATATTACCGGATGAGTTATGGTGATGGTGCCAGACTGGAGCCTGCGTATGGTTCCTCCATCTGCATGCACTCACGTGACCGTCGCAAAGAACAGATGATTTATTTTCCCATGCTTCCTGATAACCTGGATGGCGGTTTTAATTCAGCACGCCACCAGCTTGTGCTTCCCGTTGATGCAGGATTTGAAGGCTCGTCGATAGCCCTCTATGCATGTCCCGATACATTGGGTTTGAAAACGATTGAATCGGTTGTGCTGTCGGAAGGTTTGCCGCATATCACAGACGAAGGTAAATGGATTAAAGATCCTGCTGCTTATAAGCCCGATATCGCCTGGTCGGGGCCGCATGACAGTTTATACAGTTACGCTGCACAGCTTGGTATCAAAGGTATCCAGGACGAGGGTTGGGGTGAGTATTATCCGGACCCGGCCAATCGCTGGGGAAAGGATGAGATCAGCTTTAGCGGAAAGCAACCGCTAACTGTTGCGGCCTTTGGAAAAGACATGCGGAGCAGGGGCATCCGTTTCGGTCTGCATACACTATGTGAATTCCTTCAGCCGGACAGGAACAGCGACGTAGCCCCTGTTCCCAACGACAGTCTTTCTGTGATGATGCGTAGCAGCCTCACGAAAGATATTACTTCTTCAGATACTGTTATTACGATCAGCGACACCAGCTACTTCAACGAGTTTGGAGGTTGGGAGGGTAATCATACCAATGTCCTGAAAATAGGAAAAGAGCTTATCGAATATAATGGAATCACTACTACCAGACCATATACTTTTCTTCATTTGAAACGGGGGCTTTATGGCACCGGCAGGGGTTCTTACCGGAAGGGAACACAGATCGTAAAACTGCAACCCAATTGTTACAGGGGCTTTGCACCGGATATGGCATTACAGGAAGAATATGCTGATTATTATGGAAAGCTGCTGACGGATGGCGGGATGGATTATATCGATTTTGACGGGCTGGAAAGCTGTATGTACCAGGGCCATGGACAGTACTCTTTTAAACGGTTTTTTCGTAAGCTATTTGACAGCTACCAAAAAAACGGCGGCAAATACCTTCGGGTAATGGGCAGCAGTGTTTATGAGGGTAACTGGCACTATATGAGTGTTTGTAATATCGGTGGCGGAGACCACATGTTCAGTCCTGTGCTGAATAAATGGGGCATTGAAGGCAAGGATATGCGGTATGTTTTCCAGAGCAATTATATGGCTGCAACCTTTGGTATCATCAGCTATGCAAGCGACTGGTCGTTGTACGATGCGGAAAACCTGCAGGCAAAGTCAATCGGATGGGATGCCACGTATATGCTTGGTTTGAGCCAGGATGCGGTGGAGAAAAGCGGTGAGAAGGAATCCATCTTCCAATCATTTCGTTTATGGGAAGATGCCCGCCGGAAAGGAATTTTTACTAAAGCGCTCAAAGAAAAATTAAAGAACCTTGATTACAAATATCACCTGGAGCAAAACGGCTCAGATAGGTATACGCTTTATAGCATCAGGGAAACGCGTTTCGAACCTCTAACGATATCTGATGCCCCGGTAACCCTTAATGCTATCAATGAGTTTCAACAGCAGCCACTAGAATTTTCTGTCCGGATTGGCACCCCCGATAAAATGGTCGTGCATGGCTTGCGGATTGGTATCAACGATAAGCAGTTACCTGATATTGACGAACGTTTTGAAAATGGCGAGTATATTATCTGTAAGAAAGGTAAATTATACCTGGCAGATAAGAATAGGAAAATAGTAAAGGAGATTTCGAAAACACCGCAGACGATCATTGATCATGGAACCTACCGCATCACTTTGCAAACTTTGGGTAACGAAAAGAATAGTTCCAGGCTGACACTCGTAGCTTCTGTGATGAATACGGGCGAACCCATTCTCTGAGTATTAATTGTGGAACGGGCAATGTTCAAATGCTGAATTATTCAGATTTCCATACAAACAATCTCGTAGCTTTAACCTGCTTATTTTTATTGCATATAAAAAAAGAAAATGAATAAAATCTTTTCTTACAAGAAAGAATACATCCTGTCTACATATCCCTGTGCAATCACGTTGATCTTCAGCTTAATTTTTTCCATTACAGTATATGCACAAAGTCTTGACACAATAAGAAAAATCAAGGCTTTGCCACGTGATCTGGAAATTGAATTGGCGTTGAGTGCATTGCCACCTCATTTGAGAGATAGCGCCACTGTTTATGTTTTAAATCCCGAGAAAGGTTTTGAAGTTGCGCGTCAGGGCACTAACGGATTTCATGCATTTGTTGCAAGAACCGGTGATGATGCTATGCGGGGCTCATGGATATTAAAACAATACAGGGACGATGTTATTTACCCTATTTCTTTTGATGAGGAAGGTGCTAAAGTGCAGATGCAGGTTTTCTTTGATATTGCCGCCATGCAGGCGAAAGGAACACCGTCAGAAGATTTAAAGAAACTTATCCAGGAGCGTTTTAAAACAAACTATTATAAGGCACCGCAACGTCCGGGTGTTTCATACATGCTGTCTCCGATCCTGTGCACCTATATAAACCCTGAACAAAATGATAGTGTGAAAGTTATCAATTTTCCTCACATCATGTACTTCGCTCCGAATGTATCAAATAAGGATATTGGTGCAGGTACAATAAAGCCGGCAGAGTTTAATTATTTAGTAAAACACGGAGAATGGTTGCACGTCCCTTACCCAAATATCATCAATCAGGGCCCCCATGGTTATTTAATCCAGGGCCGTGGAGATGAAGAAAGAAAAATGATTAACAGGGATTATGAAGCAATGCTTGCAAAGCTTTGTGCCATCAATAAAAAATGGTGTTTGCCTAAACAGCTGTCTCCCTCTACGGAACATCATCATTAAAAGCATATGTAATTAATGCCTTGCACCATTTTTTTGACAAAACTAAAACCCGCACATCTCAGCATACAGGTATCCTTTTTGTCCGACGATAGTCATGCCATCTGAAAATCAGTAAGCTTTGTCCTAAGCTGCACTACCATTGTTATGACTGCACCCTATTCCAGGCCATTAACTCCCTCATCAACGTAATGCGCCCGACAATTTAACCCTGATTTATGCCGCTGTAACACAAGCTGAAGTGTAGATCAGCTTTAGTAAATCTTCCTGCGTTACCGGCTTGATAATATAATCAGCTACTTGCGAAAATTGATTTGACCGGGTGATGTCTTTTTCAAGTGCGGAGGAAGTAACAATATAAATCTTTGTCTTACGCAGCAACGCTTCATTCATGCAAGAGAAGGCTTGCATGAATTCCCAGCCATCCATCACCGGCATCCTTAAATCCAATAAAATGATATCAGGAAGCAGATCTGGCTGATCAAGATGGTTATTAATAAAATCAAAAGCCAGCTGTCCATTTTCAAAGTGATGAAAGCTGCCTGCGGCTTTCAGCCGGCCCCAGGTTTTTTCCATCACAAAGGCCCAGATATGATCATCATCGACGAGAAAGAGTTTAGGAGGCATACATAGGAATTTATGACCCAAAACTAAGGGAGTCGGATGGCAAATACAAAATGCGCAGATCCTCTTTGTGTCATTTTAATCAACAGTAAGGAGATTTTAACCGTCCTTGGTCGTCACGCAAACCACCTAATTGCTTAAGTCTTCTGATCCTGAATTTAACAGTCTCCCGCATGGTTGTTAATTGCTTCGTTACAGGTATAATGACCTGAGTATTCTATCGCTTGTTGAAATACCTCAAAAGGTCTTTTGGTACATTCTTACCGTCAATGGGGAACGATGGAGCATTCACCAAGACTATTGGTTATTCACTTTTGATCCACTCAAGAAATTGAAACACATTCGATGCATAATTGGTCGCACTTTCCCCGGATCCATTATAAGCCTTTACCGTTTCGAAAAGATCCCCGGCGTGGCCGGCCCACTTGGCAGAAAGTTCCTTCAACACCCGCTCAAGACAATGCGTCATCTGATACCATTGTTTCTGCTCAAAGAAATCCAGGTCTGAGAGGATGGCCTGGATATCATACTGAAAAATTCCATACCCAGCATAAACCCATTGCTTTGGACCCCACCCCCTCCAACTTCGCGTTGCATTGGCTTCCCCGATCAGCGTCTGAGTCAGTGTTTCTCCGAAGCGATTGGTAAAATCTGCAGTATTTTTTGGAAAAGCTTCTCTGGTTCCGTTTGCATCTCCCGAAGCATCGAATACGCATCTTGCAAGAATCTCCTCCGCAGTATGATCATTCATCCACTGATACCAGTAGATAGCGGTTTCCTGGCACGCGATTGCATAAAGCAATGCTGGCTCAAACGGGGTACCCTGCAGTATTTTTAAGATATCCTCTTCAAAATGAAGTTTCATCCAGGCTGCACATTCCATGCACTGGTGTTGATTTAGCGGAAGGTCTGCCGGTGAAACGGAAGCCGACCGCTTTGAGGTGGTTGATGCATCCGAAAAAGCGGTACCAACAAACAGTGCTTTTCCCCAATAATAATGTTCGTCGCGATCTTTGTACCAATCGCCCAATTGATTTGATCCTGCCAACTGCCCTTCGAAGCTGTAGTTGCGGTAAACAACTCCCGTAATATGTGCATCATCCGGCAGCGATGAAGGGATTGTGCTTCTTTTATTGAGTTTGTCAGCGATCACTTTTAGCTGTGCCATATTATCCGACGGCCTCCTGTCCGTTTACTGGTTGCGGGGATGCTGGGGTGTTTTCTTTGGTCTTTAAAACGAGATATGTTGCACTGCTGATACCGGTAAGTGCCAACAACGTATCGCTTAATTCAGGCAGCAGGCAACCGGATTTTATTTCAGATACTTTGTACAGGTAAACTATAATGGCAATTAATGTCCAGGCGAAGTTTTGAAAGCGGTGAAGACTTATGCCGTTTTCATCGGAAAGAATATCCATAAAAAATCCACGGGAGGGGGTGTTCTGATGACGTGGTTTGTTATCATTGATGTCCTTCTGATCTATAAAACTTGATGCAACTGCTGTTCCCGCAAATATTCCCATCAAGACAAGTGCAGTCTTATTTAGTCCATCACCTGCGCAGTCGCCTTTGAATAAAGATAGGTATACGTAGACCGAGGAAATAATGGCAGTCCATAGTCCAAATTGAACTTTGGTAAGACTGAAAGGAGCTGAACGGTCAACCACTCCCTTTTGTGTTTGTTCCCGAAGCTTCGCGTTGGTTTCAAATGTATCGCAATCACTGATCGGATCCCTTAGTAAGTTACTGTAGATAGCCAGGCCAAAAAAGAGCGTCCAGATGCAAACGATGCAGGTAATCACGGTGGCAGATTTAAGATCATAACCTGCCGATGCGCTGCAACCTGATAACATTGAAACAGCCAAAAATAATAGCGGCAAATAAATGGCACCTTTCATATAGGAGTTTTATTAAGCGAATATTCGAAAATAGGATGGGTTGTAAGGTTTTATACGGCAAATGGAATCAGTGGGATGATTTCAGGAACAAGTGGTATTAGGCGCCAGATGAAAGCCGTTTGCTCCCATCGGTTTACCGCTTATGACCATTTGTGACATTGCGCACATAAGTGAAATATACCTTGCGATATGTTCATTTAATAAAATTTATTTGTATGAGCCTGAGTGTCCTGCTGCCTTCCGGCTGGTCTGCCATCTTGTGGATTTTGCTGTTGGAAATTGTCGCCCACGTAGGGCTTTGGGTACACAATCACTATAAATGGTTTAAAAATACAACTTTTGCAAACGAGTTTGTAAGTGTCATCTTCAGCGTGCTTTCACTGATCTATTCGCTTTTATTGGCTTTTGTAATTGTTGCTGTCTGGGAAAACTACGAAAATCTCAATCGTACCATTGAACGTGAATCAGACCATCTCAGCAGCGTTCTGGTCCACAGTGAAATGCTTCCTGACAGCCTGAAAACAGAAGTCCGAGATTATATCAGGTTATATTGTGACCAGGTCTCCGAACGCGAGTGGGATATGCTGGAAACTCCTGAACGTTACAGACCAAGTGCTATCCCAAACCTGCGTTTGCTGCTTTTTAAAGTTGAGTCCACCACGAAAGCGACAGAGAATGTATTGTCCGTACTCGACCAGGATCTCAGTGATATCTCCAGTCTACGAAGGGAGCGTCTGACCCATACTCGTTCCTATGTACCTGGTCTGGTCTGGGACATTCTGCTGGCCGGCACCTTTCTCGTAATCGTTTTCTCGTACTTGTTTCAGTCAAAAGACCAGCGCTTAAAGCGCCTCATACTTTCCTTTCTTTGGGCAATGATGGGCATGAGCCTTTTTCTGCTGTATGCGCTCGATCACCCTTTTTCGGGCAGCACGCAGGTGAGCAGGCAGCCATACGAAAGCATTACCCATTCACTGGAGAATGTCCATCCCCACTAACTAATGGGTGTAGCGGAATAACCAATGTAATGCTTGTGCCCTGCGAGGGTGAACTTGAAATACTCAGCCGGCCCTGATTCTTGGCCGCCATTGTTGTGGCAAGCCAAAGTCCTAATCCTGTGCTTCTTTTGCCAGATGTGTCTTTTCGGCTGATGTTAAAGATTGCAGCATTCAGCGATTCTAGCGTTTGCTGACCAATTCCTTCCCCTGTGTCACGTACAGATATCAGACACTGGTCATCCAGCGGCATCGCTGAAATAAGAATTTCACCATTTTCGGGGGTGAACTTAATGGCGTTGTCAATCAAATTCCGAAGAATAATCTTTACTGAATTCAGATCCCCGACCATGCTGAGCTCATGAAAAACATCCACTTCAAGTCTGATGTTCTTTGCCGCAGCAATCGGTGTAAAGTCATAGCTGACCTGCTCTAGTAAAGGTTTGATATGGATGGGTTCTGGCTGGAAGCTGATCTGGCCCGTTTCTGTCATTGACCAGTAAAGCAGGTTGTTAAGCAAAGAAAGCGTAGAGCCAGTCAACAGCTCCGTAGACTCGGTGAGTTCAATAATTTCTGCTGACGCATCAGCGTCGATGGCCTTTCGTATCCTGGACAGATTGATCTTAAGGGTATATACTGCAGACCGGAGATCATGGGATATAACTGCAAAAGACTGATCCTTGGAAGTGTTTTGCTGCCTCAGCTCAACGATCTCGCGTTTCTTAAGGCGAAGCGCTCGGGATGTACGTATCCATAAGATCACCGTGATCAAAAGTAGTACTATGCTAGCAGCGATAAACATAAATTCCCCGTTAACCATTGTCAGACCATACTTTTCATACTAATAACAACACCTTGTTTGGCGTTATCTTTTCGCGGGGCCGAATGCATTGCGTACGGTCTTTCAACAGATGTTCCGGGATCGGGGCCGGCAATTTATCGCTAATGGCCGGAAAAAAGCCGCTTGTTCCTAAAAACAGACAGCAGAAGGCAAATTACTTCAACCCAACAATACGCCGTTATACTTTTATACACCTATTGGGTAAAACTCAAATATCCAGCAACATGAAACTTAAATTGTTAGGATTCTTCGCATTTGTTTCTGCCTGCTCAACAATTGCAAGATTTGACCAGTATTCATACAGTCAGTCGGTATCGCTCAAAGTGGATGCACTTAACCTGATGCAGACAGCTACAGGCCCGTTTGCCAGCTATGAAAAGGCGGTGAATGACTTGAATGTTACGATGAGTAAGGTGTACGAGTATGAGCGTAACAGGCCACAAAACGAGATTTCTTCAAAGATGTGGGAACTGATGCGGGACACCAGCGGGCATCTCTATGGTGGATTTATCAACAGGTGGCAAAAAGAAAAGGTGCTGGACAAGGCTTTTATACATGAGTCCACAAAGCTGGTGGGAGAAGCCTTTGACCAGATTGCGCAACTGGAAAGCGGTAAAATTAAACCTTCACAAATCAACAACTGACAAAATCTGTATCATATGGCAAGTATAAATTTTGATCAACTTTTTTCTTCGCTTCTGTCCGGGGTGGAGTCACTGGCAGTCACCACACTCAAGGATTATGAGGCAGCGGCCAAAGCAGACGGAGCCAGGATGTTGCAGGAAATCAAAACAAATCTCATGGAATGGACGAGCGAGCTGGAAACCGGCTCCCTGACTCCCGAAGATTTCAAATACCTATTGCTTGAAAATAAGGATGTTGCTGAAATGGACGCATTAAAACAGTCTGGATTAGCGGAAGTCCGGACAGATGAATTCAGGAATAACGTGCTCAATCTTGTCCTGGGAACCGTTCTTGGACTCGTTAAGTTATAGTAAATTATTCCGACCCGGGATCAGTCATTTGGTTTTACTGTGAATAATCGTTATTTTAATCCATCGATTATTGCTAACAGTGATATCTTTTTCTGATCCATGATTACTATACGACGTTGCGTTACTATTCTATTGCCTTATTTCTTTTGTATCGTTTGCCAAGCCCAGGTGAATGAGATTGTTACAGCAAAGAAGGAAGACAGGATTGCGCTTCTTTGGAAATACTGCACGCTGCAATTGGTATCTGATCAGCAGCCTGATGCTGTCCACCAGTTTTTCGGGAAACTTATCAAGGCTGCCGGCGAGTTGAATGATGATCGTCTGCGTAGATACGCCCAGTTTTTCGACCAATGCTACCAGATTCCGTTTTCAGAAAATTTTCTTAGACATTTCCCGAAGGGCGGCTACAAAGATGCCGTTTTGTTGATGGAGAAAGTGAAAGGCTGGGCAGAGGAGCATCACTACGCTGATATTTCTGCTACCTGTGATCATTATCTCGGTAGTCTGTATTATACCGTTAGCCGCTATGGACTTGCCTTCGAGTATCTCTTAAAAGCAGACCAGGGTTTCTCTAAAATCGGCTACGACAAAGTCGCTAATAACGCCGACTTCCTTTATGTACTTGGCTTACGTTTTTACCAGTTTGAAGAATATGACAAGTCGCTTGCAAAATTGCTCGAAGCGGCTCGATACAGGTCATATCTTCCCCGTACACAGATCAATACCCTTAATGCAATCGGCCTGATATATGCACGTAAAGACCAACCTGACAGCGCGATTACCTATTTCCGCGCAACAATAAGCAAAGCGACTCAATTTGCTGATATTACCTGGCAGGGGATAGGGGCGGGTAACCTTGGCAACGTTTACCTCTCACTCAAAGCGTATGATTCTGCAATATTATATCATTCCAGGAATTTCAGGATCAATTCCGACCTGGCAATGAAGGCACCCGAAGATGCCGCCAAATCCGCGGTATCGCTTGCCACTGCTTTCCTGGCCAAGAATGAAACAGACAGTGCATGGTATTATATGAATGCGAGTAAACCGCTGGCATTTGACTGGATCAAGGATTCTTCGGAACGTCTGGATTTTAAAGCACGGCTATTGCGGGTTACCGTGCAATATTACACAGTTAAAAATGATCTTAAGACGGCGCTCGCTATGAGTGATTCGCTCGCCAGTATAGAGAAACGACTGCGAAGCGTGAATGACGGCATGATACTCAGCCGTGCAGTTGAAAAAACAGAAGCCTTATCATTTGCTAATAACCTTGCCCTGATCAGGAGTGAAAAAAATGCGGCACAGTACAGATTTTATTTTATCATCACGGTGTTGGCGGTAGCAACACTACTGCTTCTCTTCTTTTACCGGAATCGGCAACTCCGCAATAAACGAATGATGCAGCTTGCCGAGAAGGACCGGCAATTATTGCTTGCGGAAAAAAAACTTGCAGAAGAAGGTTTGAATCATTCCCGCGACCTGCTTAACGCTTATATTGATACTGTCCGTGAGAAGTCAGCGCTTATCACCCAATTGCAAACAGAGCTGTCCGATGCGAAGAAAAGCAGACCAGTCATCCACTTGGGGGACCTGGCCCCTGCTAAAGAACAATTGATGACCGGCACTATTCTTACGGACCGTCACTGGCAGGAATTCCGAGATCTGTTTGAACAGGTATACCCGGGTTTTACGCTTCGTTTAAAAACAACTTATCCGGAATTGTCGCCGGCGGAGTCGAGGTTCATTTATCTTGCAAAGCTAAATCTGAACTCCAGAGAAATGGCCACGATGCTTGGAGTTACCATCGAGGCCATTCAAAAGCTAAGATACAGGCTAAGAAAGAAACTTCACCTCGAAGAAGCGTCTGGCTTTGATGAGGTCCTCCAAAAAATCGCCTGAATGCTGAATTATCCTATTTGATAAGGTCACAGATGCCGAGAAATTCATCCAGATACCTTCGGCTGAAGTAAAGGGATTCACCCTCTTTAAAAAACAGCTCGTGACTTTGAACGTCAATTTTCTGGATCTGCTTCATATTAATGATGTAACTGCGGTGAATGCGAAGAAACTGGTCTCGTGGAAGGTTGTCATAAAGGTCGCAAAGCGACTGCTGAACGACAAACTTCTGGTCGCGGCAAACGATTTTGCTGTATTTTCCTTCCACCTCCACGTACATCATGTCATCATACCGGGTTCTGAATAGCGTATTTCCTCTTTTTACAAATACTTCTTCTTTACGTTTTCGCCTGGTCGATACAGACTTCTCTGATGCAACACTGGCCTGGCTACGCTGCAGTGCAAGTTCAATGGCATATTGAAGTTCCGGTTTGTTAAAAGGCTTAAGCAGGTAATTGGATGGGGCAGACGATTTTGCAAGGGAAAAGGTCGCCGGTTCAATGGCACTTGTCAGGAATAGAAAAGGGGTAGTGCTGTCTTGTTCATGAAGTGTTTTGCCGAAGACAATGCCATCGGCACGGCCGTTAAGATATATGTCGACCAGACTAACGTCCGGCTGGAATCGGTGAAAATAATCAAGTCCATCTGAAAGATTCTCTGCTATTGCGGCAACTTCGTACCCCATTTCTTTCAGGGTGTCGCGGAGGTGACCAGCTTCTGCGGGCTGGTCTTCGACGATAAGTACCTTGATGCTTTTCATACTTGCATTTTAAAGGATTAGATAAATGGGATGTAAATAGTGCAGCCAATAACAACGCTCTTATTTCTTTTTCGATGGACACACAAGTTCCGTATTTCCTATTTTAATTACAATGGACTGGAGAAGACAAACACCCGACAGGGGTTGGACAAAAAGCCGGACAAACTTCCGTTTATGCTTATGTTATTGAAAACCAGGTCCAAAACTGATACCTTGGTTAAACAGACAGCTGCTTTGTGCTATTACATTAAAAAGCTCTCCATGATACATCAATTCTTATTACTGATCATCTGCATGACTGTCTTCAGTCCGAAATGCTTTTCACAGGATGCAAATTACTGGACGTCCAATTACGGACCCGGCGGCTTTTTTACCCCCGGGGCGGTGGTTGCTCACAACCGGGACAGCGGTGTTTTCTTTTATAACCCGGCATTATTGGGTTTGTCCGAAAAAAACAGTACTTCAGTTTCCGCAAACATTTACCAGTTTTCCAGGATCCGGTTTAAAGACGGGGTAGGAACAGGTAAAAATCTCGTCTCGTCAGCAACGGGGATTGTGCCACTGATGGCAGCAGGGACGATCTCGATCAAAGGGAAACAATCATTTACGCTCGGGTATGCGTTAATTGCAAATCCGGTACTCAGCTTTAACGCGAATCAGCGGCTCGATGCCCGCATTGACGCATTGGATGATTCCTATAGTCCGGGAAAAGAATTTTTTGTCGGTCAGTACGCACTCGAAAATACCATCAGCCAGACAACCGGGATAATAAGTTTTGGCAAAAAAATGTCAGATTTTTTCTCTGTAGGAGGGATGCTTCAGGCGGATATCCGAAAGCAGAATTACCAGGTATCGTATAATGCCAGGGCCCTTGTGAATGTTAGCTCGGATACGATCTTTCCGCCGTTGGTCAGTATGGTGGTGAACTACGCTGCCAACTATTATTACGTAGGTGCGTCCATGAAGGTGGGCCTGGCTTATAACAGGGATCGGCATCATGCCGGTCTTATGATCAGTTCGCCGTCTTTGAGACTTGCCGGCACAGGTATAATTGCCAGTGACATAGTGATTGGTAACATCAGGGATATGTCATCGGGAACGGTGATTAATCTGCTTGCCAATGCCCGTCAGGATAAGCTTAAGGCACGCTTTAAAATGCCTCTCAGCGTAGCTGCCGGCTACGCCCTTGATATTGGAAAAGGCGGGCAACTATATCTGGCATCGGAATATTTTACACGACAGCAGCCGTACAATATCCTGCTTCCAAGGAACGACTATTTCGTTCGGCCCGATACGGGTGGCGTGGACAAAGGTTCCACCGAACAGTTGCGATTAAAAGACGCCAGGAAAGCGCTTGCCAACTTCGCACTGGGCCTTAGCTTCTATCTGAAACCACAAGTAATGGGCTTTGCTGCTGTCAGGACGGATTTCAGCTATGCTGATCAAAATGCCTATAATAATGAAGAGGGATACACGCCCAATATTACCACCTGGAATATCTACCATCTCCAGGCGGGGATTAATGTAAAAAAAAGAAAGTTCAATCTGCGGGCAGGTTTACTTGTCAGTTATGGTGGAACCGGAAACCAGCTGCAGAACGTGAATTTTAACAATCCCAACGAATCAAATTTTTTATTGGGAACACCTCAAAAAGTCCGAGTTTCCTATCTCTCTGCCGGTCTGATGTTTTCCTATATCTATAATCTTTAACGGAGGGTGGGTTTAGCAGGAGGGTAGCCAAGCGCTGATCTGGCCGCGTATGCCGCATTGGATATCGCTTTAAAACACTGCATAAACGATGCACTTCCCTTCCGCAGATCCCACAGGGGAATCATAGAAACAACAGAAACATCAGATTGCGGATCGTACGCCATCAGCGAAAGATAACCGATTCTGGCGCCATTATGGCCATAGCCAAGATTGGCGATAAAAGTGCACCCTAATGCATACGATGAATCACCGGGAGAAAGCTTTGTCTGCATTAATTGAACGGTTGCCGGACTAAGCACATTTTGCCCCTTCATCAATGTTCGGATATAAGTATTAAGATCATCCATCGTCCCGAAACCATTTCCTTCGCCTACCTGTGCACTCATGTTTTGATTCCCATATTGTTTTACACCACCCGGAGAAATCACGGTTCCCCGGACGTATGGTGAATTTAACACACTGTCGGAAGCTGCTGAAGGAAAATGCAGGTATGGAAGCGGCACTTTTGCCGAAGGACCAGTGATGGAATCTGTAATATAATCCGTATAAGTTTTTACAGCTCCACTATGAGAGCTGTATACACGCTGAATAATTTCCGCCAGCATCGAAAAGCCGGTATTGCTATAATGGTGTCCGCTGCCGGGAGTGAAATAGTAAAGTTTTTTTTCTGTCAGCACGTTCACCATTTCTGCAGTGGTAAACTGATGTGCCGGATTTTGCTGCTGGGTGTACTCGGTAAAACTTTGGTTATTGTATCCGGGCACCGGGTCATTGTCCACATCAAAAACTCCTGCCGCATGTTGCATCAAAAGTTCAATGGTGACCGAATCGCGGTAGGGGAAGTTCCAGCCGGCACTATCTGGAAGGTAAGATTCTTTACTTCCCGGAATCATGTCGTTGACATGATCAGACACTTTCAGCCATCCGTCCTGGTACATTTTCAGCATCGCCGCAGCCGTAAAATTCTTTGTATTACTGGCAAACCGGAAGTAGGTATTGGCTGTCACAGCAGATTCCTTTGAAGAAGCAGAAGATACGAAGATCTTAGTGGAAGGCGTTTGAATGAGGACGTTAAGAGAAGGAACTTCGACTCCAAGCGAATCGGCCAGCGCTGCTCTCACAAGGTTTACCGCCTCCTGGACTTTGCGGGTGTCCGATCGTTGTGGTTGATCCTTTTCTGTTGCATGAAATGACAGTACACCTAACAAATAAAATCCCAGTATGACAATTTTTAGTGCGTTCATATGTTTGGCAAAGATTTAGTTAGCTTAGTTTGGCAAAGGCAAGTATGCCGCTCATTACACCATAGCCGAGGTTGCAGACAGCGATACCACCAATAAGCACAGCTTTCGGGATTCCTTGGGCGAGGGATGCCGGAAAAGATAGTACGCCGCTTGCATCAAAAAGTGTACCTCCGGTCAGGTTGATAATATCGGTCGTTTTCCTGTCCGACATGGTAAAAATATAGGTTGTCGGTACCTGCCAGACCACGTTGATCGCCATATCAAGAAAAGGTGACATTTTCTGCCACATCAGTTTTCCTTCCGGATCATTATAGGAACGTATGTCAATCATGGCCTTAAGCACCCCAATTCCGCCGAGCGCCTCATTTACCGCTACCAGCGGCTGATCCGCATATTTTTTGTTCAACAAATGCTCGATCGATCCAAAGATGTCCGGAGCGACGTAGGGAAGATAGCAAATCCCTGTGATAAGTGAAATTATACCGCTGGCTGGATATGCTGCTTTGAGACTTCCGAATAGGGTAAGCCCTCCGGCACCAATCATTGCACAAATGTTCGCGGCATAGGAACAGGTGTCGTAGGCTGGATTTGTCGCCGGCGCTGCAGGGCCATCTCCCAGCGCTGCCGCCCTTAAAGCCGGAGACGGTGACGGAGAGGCTGCACATAGTTGTACGACGGTCTGAAAATCCTTCGCATTGATGACTGCATTAGAGAAAGCATTATCAGGAAACGGCGCCTCATTTTTGGTAAATTTATAAATCACAGTCACCGGGATGGCTGCAACCAGACAGATGAGGTCCAGGATGCTCAAATCATCCCCGGTGATCGCTTTATAGATCGGGGAAATGATTGGAATGTTGAGTGTACCGTCCAGGATTTCCAGCACGCCATCCAGCAGGTCTTCGCAGATATTTAATAGCTCCGTTAAAACGTTTTCGGTGCTTTTGATCACGGTGTCTGCGATCACCGCGATAATCCGCTTTACTATCTGTTCCACGGTGAGCGTGGAGATATTGGCGATAATGTCCTGGATTTCGGCGATCGCGTCTTTAAAAATATCACCCTCGTTGGAAATCATTTGGAAAAGATCTCCCGCTATAGAGCCGGTACGAGAGCTTGGCGGTGTATAGCTTGAATTTGCATTGCCGGCATTGGTTTTTGCATGATGCATTCCCCAGGTAGCCTGCGGGCTGTCCTGCACCGGTGATATTTGACCTGAAGCAGCGAGGCTGCCATAGCTGGCTGTTACGGGTGGCATCCCTGCCCAGTTATCTACTGCTCTCTCCATGTTGGCAAATACCTCATGTAGCTGTCCTTTGAACTGGTCGATGTTGGCAATGGCCTGCTTCGCGTACAAAAGAAGCACATTTTTGAGGAGTTTATGCGTACGCACAATATCGTTCCAGCTAAACAGGAAGCCCAGCCATTTGATGAGGTCTTCGAAGAAGACCTTGATCTTATTGAACACAAATTCGATGGCATTGATCACTACGCTGATGCAGTCCATTACAAAATGGTACAGGATATCTCCGAGCTTGATGAAGAAGTGGTATACATCCTGTGCAAGATGGACAAAGAAATCAGTGACAGCATCCCATGCTTTTTTCAGCCAGTTAAAAAAGTCTTCTGCTGCGGTTTCGATGGCATTAAGGAAGGGATCATCCGATGCCCCCAGATTAGCTGCGGTCAGCACAAGTTTGTTGGTGGTGGGATGAATGGCTAAACCAAAGTGATCCATAGCTGCCTGGCCTTCATGATAGGTGACAGCGTCTTTTCCGTAAGAGATACCCCATATGTTGTGGGGCTGTGGTGTAAACTTTACCGCTGCGGCTGCTGTCGGGGAAGCCGCAGGGACTTTTTTTGAGCCATCTGCGGGCAGCGTTGCAGCTACGGTTGCAAACTGGGATAGTGCACTGACGGTTGCTGTTTTCTGATCATCCGTAGTGTCGTCGGGCAGCAGCTTTTTGCTGGTGCCGTCCCCATTATCGAGTGATACTTTGTCCAGGTCATCATTGGTCTTGATGGCCGAAGCTTTATCCACCAGCTTGCTCATCGGATTGATATCAAGTGTAGCCCCGGAGTCAGTATGCTTTACCTTATAACAAACGGCACTTAATGCCTGCGTTTCCTGGACAATGGTAAGTTTTCCAGTTACATCTGTATCTATCGCGGTAGGTACATCGGCAGACAGTTTGTAATAGCTATTTTCAATATAAATACTTACAGGACTTTTTGCGGTAATAGACAGTGTCACCGGTTTTCCAAATGGGACATTGTTGTCGTCTGTAACTTTTATATGCGTGGTAAAACTGTTATACTCAAGCATATCGTTAACATCTGTTGCTGGCAGGGCGATGTTCCGTTGCTGCCATATAGCGGTGAGCGGGTCTTGGGTAAGCTGCACAAGGTTCTGTCCGGAGAGGTGCGCGAAGATGACGCTGTGTGTGGTCTTTACA
>Ga0207426_1000278_pt1 | contig 105775 bp, 102 predicted proteins | sample AraplaMF_Cvi_mMS_FD_184265 | JGI IMG/M metagenome (GOLD analysis project Ga0207426, IMG submission 184265) | Arabidopsis root microbial communities from the University of North Carolina, USA - plate scrape MF_Cvi_mMS (SPAdes) (version 2) | ecosystem: Host-associated > Plants > Roots >... | reverse complement strand
ACTGGAAGCCGGAACTCGACGAGCTCGCCCGGCGCGAAGCCTTCGCGCGGGAGATGGGCGGCGTTGACAAGGTCAAGCGACAGCATGACCAGGGCCGGCTGACTGTTCGGGAGCGTATCGACAAGCTGATCGACAAAGGCAGCTTCCACGAGATCGGTGCCGTCTCCGGAATCGGTGAGTACGATACCAGCGGCGATCTGAAGAAACTGACGCCGGCGAACTGCGTGTTCGGCCGCGCGCGCGTCGACGGTCGCACAATCGTCGTGGTCGGCGACGACTTTACGGTACGCGGCGGGTCGGCTGACGCTTCCATTTCAGCAAAGCCGCTGATGGCGGAGGAGATGGCGCACGACTTCCGTCTGCCCATCGTCCGCATCATCGAGGGCTCTGGCGGCGGCGGCTCGGTCAAGACCATCGAGACCAAGGGCGCGGCGAATTTGCCGGGCGGCATCGGCGGCACGCGCTGGTATCGCTTCACGACGGAGAATTTGTCGCGCGTCCCGGTGGTCGCGCTCGGTCTCGGCTCGGTCGCGGGGTTAGGCGCCGCGCGCCTTGCCGCCAGCCACTATTCCATCATGACGCGGAAGTCCGCGATGTTCGTCGCGGGCCCGCCGGTGGTGAAGGCGCTGGGGCAGGACCTGTCGAAGGAAGAGCTCGGCGGCGCCGATATCCAGACCCGCGCCGGCGCGGTCGATCATGCCGTCGACACGGAAGAAGAGGCTTTCGCCTGCGCCCGCCGCTTCCTGTCCTATCTGCCGTCGTCGGTCTACGAGTTGCCGGCGACCTTGCCGTGCACCGACAATCCCGAGCGCAGCGACGAAGCACTGATGAACGCGGTGCCGCGCAACCGCAAGCAAGTCTACAAGATGCGGCCCATCATCGAGTCCGTCGTGGACAAGGGCTCGTTCTTCGAGGTCGCCAGGAATTTCGGCAAGCCTGTGATCGTCGGTCTCGCGCGGCTCGAGGGCCGGGCGGTGATGGTGCTCGCCAGCGACAGCTTCCACTATGGCGGCTCCTGGACTGCGGATGCCTGCCAGAAGGTGGTGCGCTGGGTCGACTTCGCCGAGACCTTCCATCTGCCGGTCGTCTATCTCATGGACTGCCCCGGCTTCATGATCGGCCTCGATGCCGAGAAGGCGGCGACCATCCGCCACGGCGTTCGCGCCATGGCCGCGGTCAACCAGACCACCGTGCCCTGGTGTACCGTGATCCTGCGTAACGCCTTTGGCGTTGCCGGCGTCGTGCACCAGCCGGCCGACCGCTTCTCGATCCGCTACGCCTGGCCGTCGGCCTATTGGGGCTCGCTGCCGCTGGAAGGCGGCATCGAAGCTGCCTACCGCGCCGACATCGATGCGGCCGAGGACAAGGCGGCAAAGCTGGAGGAGATCCAGGACCGCCTCAACAAGCTGCGCTCGCCGTTCCGCTCGGCCGAAAAGTTCTGGGTCGAGGAAATCATCGATCCCCGCAAGACGCGCTCGCTGCTGTGCGAGTTCGCCCGGCTCGCCGAGCCGCTGCGAAAGCCGGGGCCGCCGGAGAACATGACGATCCGGCCGTAAGGGCGGCGCTCGCGGCCGTCCCCGGTTTCACCCACGCGCCCGGGCCTTGTCCGGGTTTTCCCGGGAGAGCAGCACCCCATCGCTGCAATCTCCGGGAACCCGTTTATTTCGCGTTAATGATGCCCCCCCAATAAGACACGTCTCAATTTGTTGCGGTCCATGTTTATGGGTTGCCCGTAAGCGTTGATTAAGAAGCCCCTCCTCATATTCCGCCCGTGACGAGGCGTGGAATGGGCCGAAAATCCCGCAAATCGCCCCGATCACACGAGTTCAGGGAAGTGTCGCTGCCGCAACGACGGCAATCAGGATAGGGCCATGCTCCGCCGCGCAGTGTTTCGTTTCGCGAGAGATCGGAACGCCAACGTCGCCATCATCTTCGCGCTGGTGATGGTCCCCACCATTTTCCTGCTCGGCATGGCGCTCGACTATACGCTGGCGATGCGCCAGCGCGAGCAGTTGAACGCCGCCGCCGATGCCGCCGCGATCGCCGCCGTCCGTCCGGCCATGCTGACCCAGACCGACACCGCCGTGGTCAAGGCCACCGCGGAAGCCGTGTTCGCCGCCAAGGCCAACCTTCCGGGCCTGTCGGCGACGCCGACGCCGACGGTCACCGTCACCGATACTGGCCTCGCGCGCAGCATCACGGTTTCCTACACCGCGCAGTCCGTCAACAATTTCCCCGGCGTTCTCGGTCAGCAGACCTGGAAGATCGGCGGCTCCGCGACGGCGAAGGCCTCGAGCGCGCCCAACATGAATTTCTACCTGCTGCTGGACGACTCGCCGTCGATGGCGATCGCGGCGACGCAAACCGACATCACCAACATGATCAACGCGACGAGGAACCAGCCTGGGGGTTCGAAGAGCTGCGCGTTCGCCTGTCACGAGACCAACCCGTCGAAGGACAGCGGCGCGACGTCCTCGACCAAGGACAACCTCACGATCGCCCGCGCCAACAACATCACGCTGCGCATCGACCTCGTGCAGAATGCCGTCACGCAATTGATGGTCGGACCCTGGACCTGCCCGCAGTCGGGTGTGACGGGCGGCGTCATGCAGTGCATGGCCGCGCTCAACAACACCACCTACAAGGCCGCCATCTACACCTTCGACTACGCCACCAACACGATCCAGACGCTGACCACCCCGACCACTGCCGGCACCAAGATCTCCAACATCCAGTTGATGACGGTCGACCACCAGAACTGCATCGTGCTCAACGCCGCTGGCACCTGCCTCTACTCCACCGACTACGGCACCGACATCTCGAAGGGGCTGACGGACGTCAACACCGCGATGCCGGCGCCGGGCACCGGCACCAACCAGGCGGGCGACACGCCGCAGGAGGTGGTCTTCCTCGTCACCGACGGCGTCGAGGACAAGCTGATGCCGAAGCCGGGCACCTGCGACTCGGCCGCGACCTATCCGCTGCCGACGGGCAGCACCTCGACCGTGCGCTGCCAGCAGCCGCTCGACACGACGATCTGCACCACGATCAAGAACCGCGGCATCCGCATCGCGGTCCTCTATACCGAGTATCTGCAACTGCCGACCGACAACTGGTACAACACCCGCATCGCGCAATTCAACAATCCGTCGTCGTCCACCGGGGCGATCGCGCAGCGGCTGCAATCCTGCGCATCGCCCGGCCTCTACGCGAGCGTGCAGACGGGCGGCGACATTTCCGCGGCGCTGACCAACCTGTTCATCAAGGTTGCGTCCAGCACGGCCAGCCTCGTGCAGTAAGGAATCGCGATGACCGCACAGCACGCCGCAACGACGAAGAGACGCCGCAGCCGCTTCGCCGCTTTCGCCCGCGACAGCAAGGGCGCCACGGCGGTCGAGTTCGCGCTGGTCGCGGCGCCGTTCCTCGCCCTCATCATCGCGCTGATCCAGACCTTCCTCGTGTTCTTCGCCCAGGAGCTGCTCGAATCCGTCGTGCGTCAATCGGCGCGGCTGGTCATGACCGGCCAGGTGCAGTCCGCGCAGATGAATCAGGCCGCGTTCAAGCAGAAGGTCTGTGATCAGATCACGATCTTCTTCAACTGCAGCGGCATGATGGTCGACCTGCAGGTGGCCACGTCCTGGTCCACGGCGAACACGGGGGTGCCGACCCTGACGTTCGACGCCTCGGGCAACGTCACCAACACCTGGCAATTCAGTCCGGGCGATGCGGGCGACATCGTCATCCTCAGGGTGATGTATGTCTGGCCGGTGGTCCTCGGGCCGCTCGGTTTCAACTTGTCGAACCTTTCGAATGGCAACCGGCTGATCATGGCATCCGCCGCGTTCCAGAACGAGCCATCCTCTTAAAGGAGCCAGTGATGATTGCCGGCCTGTCGTCTCGCCTGCGGCACCTGTGGACCGACGCTCGCGGCGTTGCAGCGACGGAGTTCGCCATCGTGTCGCCGTTCATGCTGGTGCTCTACATCGGCGGCGTCGAGCTCGGAAACGGGATGGCGATGAACGTCAAGGTCACGGCGACCGCGCACAGCGTCGCCGACATGGTCTCGCAGAACACGCAGGTCACTTCCGCGCAGATGACCGGCATTCTCGCGGCGGCGAGCTCCATCATGGCGCCGTACCCGGTCAAGAACGGCAGCAACTCGCTGATCACGATCACGGTCTCGGAAGTCTCCACCGACAGCAACGGCAATGCGACGGTTCAGTGGAGCACGTCAACCAACTCGTCGGCGGCGAGGACCAAGGGACAGCAGATGACGCTGTCGTCCTTCACGGCCGACCCGAAGAACCCCACCAACGCCAACATCTCGCTGATCCTGAGCGAGGTGTCCTACGACTACACGCCGAACCTCGGTTACACCATCAGCGGCACCGTGAAGCTGAGCGACAGCTATTATCTCTTCCCGCGCTGCTCGACCAACAGCCCGGCCACGTCCAGCTTTCCGTATTATGACGTGAAATATCCGGCGACGGCGACCTGCACCTGCACGCAGCATCTGCAGCAGAAGACCTGCTAGGGCGCGATCCGGAACAGCAACCCTCAGACGACAAACTGGAAAGCGCGATCGGGGTTTTGTCCCGATCGCGTTGCGCCTGAGCTTGCCGATCTCCCGGCAACGGGCAGCGATCAAGCGGCCGGGCCTGAGCGTCTCCGTGGCCGTTCGCTCCCTTTCGCCGGCCATCGCCGTTCGCTCACGGCCGCGCGGACGACCTCCGTGACGGTCCTGCGGACCTCCAGGAAGGCCTTGGTTTGCGGCCGGTCCGCGAGACTGACCAGCGCAAGCGAGCGCGACAGCGGCGGATCGACGATGCGGCGGGCGTGATATTTCTCCGCCGCGATGTCGGCAAGCACCGTGGCGCGGGAGAGGATGGCGCAACCGAGTCCGGCTTCGAGCGCCATGCGCAGCGCCGACAGGGAATCGACCTCGAGCATTGGGCTGGGGACGATCTGGTTGCGCAGGACCTGGGTCTGGATGATGGCGCGCGAGGCCGGCAACGGCATCAGCCCGAGCACGCTCTTCTGCGGAATGGCCGAGAAGGCGATCGGACCGGAGGACCGGCCGATCAGGCTCGGATGCCCGACGAGGAAGAGATCTTCCTCGTGCAGCCACTCCACATCCAGCCGGGCATCGCGCTGGGGATTATAGGCCAGCGCAAGATCGACCGTGCCGGAGAGGACGCGCTCGATCAGCGTCGGTGACAGCGCTTCGATGATCGTCAGGTGCACCCCCGGGGAGTGCTTGCGGACCGCCTTCATCAGATCGAGCGCGACCATCGCGATCGCGGTGTGGCTGAGGCCGAGGCTTACTGGTCCCGTCGCCGCCTCGTTATAGGTCCGTACATCCTCCTCGGCCTTGCCGAGGCTTGCCAGCACCGCGCTGCCATGTTCGTAGAGCCGGCGTCCGGCCGCGGTCAGAGCGATGCCACGTGGCCGCCGCTCCAGCAGCTTCACGCCGAGGTCGGCTTCGAGCGTCGCGACGTGATGGCTGAGCGCGGACTGCGCGATGTTGAGGGTCTCCGCCGCTCGCGACAGCACGCCGGCATCGGCGATCGCGATGAAATATCTGATCTGCCGCAATCCGAGCGCCATGGCGCTGCTCCCTGATCGATCTAATTATCAGATGACGATGATATTCATATTATATTTGTCAGATGTCGCGGCGCCCGGCAAGCTCCGGCCCGAACCAACAAGAACAGCTCCGGGAGTGTTGCGGCATGGACCTGCCGAACAGCATCGTCATCACCGAGGAGGGACCGCGCGAGGGCTTCCAGATCGAGCCCGGGCCGATCGCGACCGCGGACAAGATCGCCTTGATCGATGCGCTGTCGGCGACCGGTCTGACGCGCATCCAGGTTGCCTCCTTCGTCAATCCCAAGCACGTGCCGGGCTGGGCCGACGCTGAGGCGGTGGTTGCGGGATTCAGTCCGCGTGCGGGCGTTGCCTATTCGGCGCTGTGGTTCAACGACAGCGGGTTGCAACGTGCCCTGGCGTTCAAGGACAGGCTCACGCTTGCGGGCTTCATCTCGCTGAGCGCTTCCGAACCGTTCGCGCTGCGCAATCTCAACCGCGATCGCGCCGGGCAGATCGAGGCGATGCGAAACTATGTGCGCGCGCACCGCCAGACGGGTGTGCCGATTGCCAAGATCATCGTCATGGCCGCGTTCGGCTGCAATTTCGGTGGCGACGTGCCGGCGGCAAAGGTGGTCGAGACCGTGTCCGATGGCCTCGCGATCGCGCGCGAAGCCGGCATCGAGGTGCGCGAGGTGTCGCTTGCGGATTCGATGGGCTGGGCCACCCCGCGACGGGTGGCCGCGGCGATCGGAGCCGTTCGCGACCGCTGGAGCAATCTGCATATCGCGCTGCATCTGCATGATACCCGCGGCCAGGGCATCGCCTGCGCCTATGAGGGCTTGCGGCTTGGCGTCACCGCCTTCGATGCCGCGGTGGCAGGGCTCGGCGGCTGCCCCTTCGCGGGCCAGCCGGGGGCGCCCGGCAACATCGCCACCGAGGAGCTGGCGCTGCTGTGCGAGGAGATGGGCATTGCGACCGGACTCGACATCGAGGCGCTGATCGAGGCCGGACGGCTTGCCGAGCGGATCGTCGGACACCGGCTGCCGAGCGCCGCGCTGCGCTCGGGCACGCTCGCAGCCATGCGGCGGAGGGCGGGCGCATGACCTCCGCGAAACCGCTCGCCGGACTGAAGGTGCTGGATTTCGGCCATACCATCATGGGCCCGTGCGCGGGCGTCCTGTTCGCCGATCTCGGCGCGGACGTGGTGAAGATCGAGCCGGTCGACGGCGACCCGACGCGCCGCCTGCCGGGCTTCGCCGCCGGCTTCTTCGCGACCTACAACCGCAACAAGCGCTCGATCGCGATCGATCTGAAGCGGCCGGAGGGGCAGGCGATCCTGCACCGGCTGGTGAAGGACGCCGATGTCGTGCTGGAGAATTTCGGACCCGGCACGATCGAGCGGCTGAAGTGTAGCTGGGACGATCTGCGCAAGGTCAATCCGCGGCTCGTCTACCTCTCGATGAAGGGCTTCCTGAAAGGCCCTTACGAGAACCGCGGCGCGCTCGACGAAGTCGTGCAGATGCAATCGGGCCTCGCCTACATGACGGGGCCGCCGGGCCGGCCGCTGCGTGCAGGCGCACCCGTGATCGACATTCTCGGCGGCGTGTTCGGCGTCGTGGCCGCATTGTCGGCGCTGCGCGAGCGCGACGTCACCGGCAAGGGACAGAAGGTCTCGAGCTCGCTGTTCGAGAGCGCAACCTTCATGCTCGGCGCGGTCGTGGTCGGCAGTGCCGTGATTGGTGGTTCGATGCCGCCGATGCCGGCGCGCAAGAACGCCTGGGGCGTGTACGACGTCTTCACCGCATCGGATGGCGGCCAGGTCTTCATCGGGTGCACCTCCGACGGACACTGGCAGCGCTTCTGCGACGCTTTCGGTTTCGACGACTGGCGCGACGATCCCAGGCTGATCGGCAACGCCAATCGATGCGAGGCACGCGAATGGATGCTTCCCGAACTGGAGCGGCGGATCACGCGGCTGCCTCTCGATGAGATTCTCGCCAGATGCGAAGCGGCCCGCGTGGCCTATTCGCGGGTGGGGCGGCCGGACGAGCTGTCGCTCGATCCGCATCTCCTGGCCAATGGCGGCCTGCTTGCGACGGCCGTCGCCGGATTTGGCGGCGGACCGCTGATTGGAATTCCGGCGCTGCCTGTCGAGTTCGGCGACGCGCGCGAGCGGCCCGGCCTCGAACGCCAACCGCCTCGCGTCGGCGAGCACACCGACGACATCCTGGGTGCGGCCGGATATTCGGCGCGCGAGATCGCCGATCTCCGCGCCGCCGGCATATTGGGCGCGACTGCGAACGTGTCTGCCTAACAGCAAGAGTGGCTGAGAGCCACCGTCTGCAACAGGGAGGGAAGGGATCATGATGTCCCGCATGCTGCTTCGATGGAAGGCGCGTATTCCGGCGGCCGCGATCGCGCTGCTTGGGCTGGCTGCGATGGTGGGGCCTGCGGGCGCGCAAGCCTATCCCGCACGAACGATCACGATCCTGGTCGGCTATTCCGCGGGAGGCCAGGCCGACGCGCTGGCGCGGATCATCGGCAAGCAGCTCGGCGAGACCTTCAAGATCTCCGTCGTGATCGAGAACAAGACCGGCGCGAACGGCATGATCGCCGCACAGGCGGCGGCGCGGGCGGAGCCGGACGGCTACACGGTTCTGATGGTGACGGATGCGATGCTCACCATCGATCCCCACCTTGCCTCCAGCAATCATTTCGATCTGTCGAAGGCGATGGAGCCGGTCGTCAGCCTCGCCTGGTCGCCGCTGCTGCTGGCCGCCGCGAAGGACGTGCCCGCCAATTCCGTTGCCGAGCTCGCCGCTTACGGCAAGCAGAAGCCGCAGGCGCTGAGCTTCGGCAGCTCCGGTGCCTCGACGCCGCATCGCCTCGCCGGCGAGATGCTGCAAAAATCCGGCGGATTCACCATGACCCACATTCCCTACAAGGGAACGGCGGCGTCGGTGAGCGATCTCCTTGCGGGGCAGATACCGCTGGTCTTCGGCGCGCCGACGGCCGTGGAGCCGCTGGCGACGGCGGGCCAGATCAAGCTGCTCGGCGTTACCTCCGAACAGCGCTTCCCCCTGTTGCCGGGCGTGCCGGCCATCAGCGAGACGTATCCGGGCTTCAGGATCATCAGCTACATCGGGTTGATGCTGCCGAAGCAGACGCCGGCACCGGTGATCTCAGCTCTCAACAAGGAGATCAACACGATCCTGGCAACCGAGACGATGCGCACATGGCTCGACAAGCAGGGCATGATCGCGATGGGCGGCACCCAGGACGACTTCAAGCGCCAGATCGACATCGACTACGGGGAACGGGGCGAACTGGTCCGCACGCTCGGCATCACGGGCGAGTAGAGGCTAGGCCTGCGGAACCGAGGAGAAAGCTGGCCACCGATGGAACCGGGAACTCTTGCGGGCGTTCTTTTCTGCGGGCGTGCGCCTCGGCCCCGCCGGCAGGTGGCTGCGCCTTCAGAATTAAGCCCCCGGGGGTCCGATGACGGATACAGCGAACGCCGGCCAGGAGGCCGATTCCAAAGATTTGCAACGAGTTTCAACCGGCAGCGATGGCCTGGACGACATCCTCTTTGGCGGGCTCGATCCCAATCGGATGTATCTCTACGAGGGTCGGCCCGGCTCGGGCAAGACGACCATGGCGCTTCAATTCCTCCTCGAGGGCGCCCGTGGCGGTGAACGCGTGCTCTACATCTCCTTGTCGGAAACCAACCGTGAGCTGTCGCTGGTTGCGCGGCGGCACGGCTGGTCGCTGCAAGGCGTCGACATATTCGAACTGGTCCCGCCGGAGACGACGCTCGATCCGGACCGCGAGCTCACCGTATTCCATCCTGCCGAAATGGAGCTGAGCGAAACGACTGGCCTGATATTCAAGGAGGTCGAACGGATCAATCCCACGCGCGTGGTGCTGGACAGCCTGTCCGAGCTGCGCCTCCTGGCTCAGAACCCGCTCCGATACCGGCGCCAGGTTCTGGCCCTGAAGCACTTTTTCACCAACCGCAATTGCACGGTCATCCTCCTCGACGACCTTTCGTCCTCCCAGGACGATCTGCAACTTCATTCGATAGCGCATGGCGTCGTGATGCTCGAACAGCTCGCCATCGATTATGGAGCGGAGCGCCGGCGCCTTCGCGTGATCAAGATGCGCGGCATTCGATTTCGCGGCGGTTACCACGATTTTACCATTGAAGTGGGAGGGGTGCGGATATTCCCCCGTCTGGTGGCGGCCGAACATCACGCCTCGTTTGTCGGTGAGTTGACGCCCAGCGGCAATGCCGAACTCGACCAGCTGCTGGGAGGCGGGCTAGAGCGCGGTACCAACGCGCTTCTGATCGGCTCGGCCGGTGTCGGCAAATCCTCCGTTGCGTTGACCTACGCGATCGCGGCGGCCGAACGCGGCGAGCGCGCTGTGTATTTTGCTTTCGATGAAGGACGCGGCACGCTCGAGGCTCGAGCCCGAACGCTTGGGCTGCCGCTTGAGAGACATCTTGAATCGGGACTCATCCGGTTTCAGCAGATTGATCCTGCCGAGCTGTCCCCCGGCGAGTTCGCTGCCAACGTCCGCAAGAGCGTCGAAGAGGATCACGTCCGAATTATCATCATCGACAGTTTGAATGGCTATTTGAATGCCATGCCGGACGAGCGATTTCTCATCCTCCAGATGCACGAGCTCCTGACCTATCTGGCGCAACAAGGCGTTCTGACTATCCTTGTGCTCGCCCAACATGGGTTGGTCGGCCCGATGGAGACGCCGCTTGATATCAGCTATTTGAGCGACGCCGTGCTGATGCTGCGCTATTTCGAGGTGGGCGGAACCGTGCGGCGCGCCTTGTCGGTCGTCAAGAAGCGCAGCGGTCATCACGAACACACCATCCGCGAGTTTCGCCTCAGCAGTAAAGGCATTACGCTCGGTCCTCCACTCAAGAACTTCAGTGGTGTCTTTTCCGGCACCCCGCATTACATCGGCGCGGATACGCCAGAAGGGCCGGCTGAATGAATGCTAACCGAGATCACCGTGTTCTCGTGTTCGCTCCGATCGGCCGGGATGGACCGGCTTCAGCCGAGCTTTTCCGCAATTCGAATCTTGACGCGATCGCCTGTCGAAGTCTCCCTGAACTGGTCAGCGAGATGTCAGCCGGCGTGGGCGCGGTGTTTCTTGCCGAGGAGGGATTGTTCGGGAAGGATACCGAGCCGCTGGCACAGTGGATCGAGAGGCAGCCGCCCTGGTCTGATTTGCCCTTTGTCATCCTCACCAGCCATCGGGAGCAGCCGGCGGTGGTTGCCTGGCGCCGCAGAATCGTGGAGGCGCTCCGTAACGTTTCGCTGCTTGAGCGGCCTGTTCAGCCGATCACGCTGACGAGCGCCGTTCAGTCCGCGATGCGGGCACGCCGGCGACAATATGAGATCCGGACCTTGCTGCAAGCACGCGAGCGCGCGGCCCAGGAATTGGAAAAGCTCGTGGTCGAGCGCACACGAGCGCTCGAGGAAGCCAACAGGCACTTACGCCTTGAAATGGACGAGCGCGCCCGCGTCGAGGAGACACTTCGCCAGGCCCAGAAGATTGAAGCCATCGGACAGTTGACCGGCGGCGTAGCTCACGACTTCAATAACCTGCTGATGGTGATCTCCGGCGGCCTCGATATGCTCGACCGGCAGGCAGACCCCGATCGTCGGCGTCGTCTTATGGAAGGAATGGTTCAGGCGGCGCAGCGCGGTGCCGGGTTGACCAAACAGCTTCTGGCGTTTTCGCGGCGGCAGAAGCTTCGGCCCGAGGCCGTCGACATCGCATCGCAGATCGGCGGCATGCGCGAATTGCTCGATCGGAGCCTGAGAGGCGACGTTCACGTCGAGTTCGATTTTCCGGATGGTCTCTGGCCCGTGGAAGTCGACCCGGGAGAGCTCGAGCTGGTCATTCTCAACCTGGCAGTCAACGCCCGGGATGCGATGCCGAACGGCGGCGTGATCGTTGTCCGTGGCGAGAATCTGGGTGGTCTGAACGAGGATCAGATCGCGGGCGACTTCGTCCGTCTCTCGGTGGTTGATACGGGTGTTGGCATGACCCCCGAGATCATGTCGCGGGTATTCGAACCGTTCTTCACCACCAAGGATGTCGGGAAGGGCTCGGGCCTGGGGCTTGCTCAGGTCCACGGATTTGCGACGCAGTCCCGCGGCGCGGTACGGATCAAATCCACGGTTGGCGAGGGCACGAGCATCGAGCTCTATTTGCCTCGGTCCAGGAATGCACCTTCCCGGCAACGACATTTGATCGACCTGAACAGGGCTCGGCCCAAGAAGAGCAGCCATGGTCAGGTCCTTCTGGTCGAGGATGACGAGGAGGTGGCTGCGCTCGTCAGCGAGATGCTCGCTCAGCTGGGCTATGACGTCACGCGCGTTGCGAGCGCGGCCGCCGCTCTCGGTGCGCTGGCGGACGGCCGCTCCGTCGACCTCGTGTTCTCGGATATCATGATGCCGGGGGGCATGAACGGCGTCGAGCTCGCACGTGAGATCCAGCGAAGACGAAGCGACATCCCGGTCCTGCTGACGAGCGGATATTCCGAAGCCGCTGTGCATGAGGCCGAAATCGCCGGTGTGCGGATCTTGTCGAAGCCGTACCATATCGAAGAGCTGGCTGCCGCGCTGGGTTTGGCGAAGTCAGAGCTGTTTGGCGGGGCGGAATCGATCCGCGCCGGCTCGTCTTGATGCGCGCCCGGGTGGACGCTCCAAGCCATTGATTTGGCACGCTCCGGCTACTGTGCATGGGGTTGTTTTCGTATTTTGTTTGAGAGCGCTACGCGCTCTCGGTCTCCCGGTGCACGTCGTGCACCACGAGGCCCATGCCTTCGTCCGGCATCTTGATCCAGTCGCGGCGCTTCAGCGTGCGCTTGGTGTCTTCATAGCCGCTTGTCCAGTGCTCGCGCATCGAGGTGCCCGAGAACTCGTGGTCCTTGGCGTCGCCCTCGTAGGCCTTCTGCTGGTAGATCAGGTGCAGGATCGCGATCTCCGGCATGTGGCAGAGGCTCGCCTTCAGCTTGCGCTCCTCGTCGGAGAGCTGCTCCTCGGGCAGCTTGGCCAGCGCCTTGTAGAGCAGGACCTTGAGGTTGTGGGTGCGGCGATAGACGTCGGTGTTGTGGCGCGTGCGCGAGGAATACATGATGTCCTTTTGGCGGGCCATCACGTCCTGGATCGAGCGCGGCAGCACGCCGCGCGCGCTGAACAGGTCGACCTGGAAGACGAGGGAGTTCAGTGCGTCCTCCTGGTCGAGCAGGTGCTGCAGCGGGGTGTTGGAGACGATGCCGCCGTCCCAGAAATGATCGGTGCCGATCCGCACCATCGGCAGCGCCGGGGGCAGGGCGCCGGAGGCCATGATGTGCTCCGGCTCGATCTCGTCATGGGCGTTGTCGAAATAGATGAAGTTGCCCGAGAGCACGTTGACCGCGCCGACCGCGAAGCGGACCTTCTTCTCGTTGATGAGATCGAAGTCGACGAGTTCGCGCAGGCTCTCCTTCAGCGGCATGGTGTCGTAATAGCTGGTCGCGGTTCTGGCGCCGACCGGGCTGAACCAGGGATTGACCTGGTGCGGGGTGAAGAAGCCGGGCTGGCCCATCGCCGACGTCATCCAGGCGCTGGTGAGGTTGCGCCACTGCCGGAAGACGTCGCCGTCGGGCGTGTAGTGCCAGATCTTTCGGTTGGTGATGCGCTCCCAGAAGATGCGCAGCGCCTCCAGCCGCTTCTCCGGCTTGTTGCCGGCGATGATGGCGGAGTTGATGGCGCCGATCGAGACACCGCAGACCCAGTCGGGCTCGATGCCGGCCTCGTGCAGCGCCTGGTAGACGCCGGCCTGGTAGGCGCCGAGCGCGCCGCCGCCCTGCAGCACCAGCGCGACACGGTCGCAGCGCTCGGGGCGCCATCCGCGCAAAGGCGGCTGATGGCTCTGATAGGTCGGTTGCGACGTGCGGGCGTCCATGGCGATGCCTCCTGCCTGTCTTCAACGATTGCGTCGCGCGGTGACGGCGTGATGACAAACCGAGCGCGGATGCATCGCCCGCATGCAGGGTGGCCGCGGCGCGAATGGGGGAGGTCGTTGCGCTGACGGAAATCGGTCACATCGCAGTCAATGACGGCGGCTAGCAATTTGCAGTACGCTTGATCTGCCGGGCCGCCGACATCACAGACATCACACAGGAGAGCAGCGATGCGCAGGGAAGACGTCCTGAGACTTCCGTCCATGCCGGCGGCTGGGCCGAGCTATCCGGCCGGGCCCTATCGCTTCGTCAACCGCGAATTCCTCGTCATCACTTACGAGACCGATCCGGAGCTGATCCGCGCCGGCCTGCCTGAGCCGCTGGAGCCGATCGACCAGCCCATCGTGCATTACGAATGGATCAAGATGCCGGACTCCTCCGGCTTCGGCAGCTACACCGAATCCGGGCTCGTCATCCCCGCGCGCCTTAACGGCGAGGAGGTCAACTTCGTCTCGCAGATGTATCTCGACGACGATCCGCCGATCGCCGCCGGCCGCGAGATCTGGGGCTTCCCCAAGAAGTACGCCCATCCCAAGCTCGAGATCGTCAAGGACACGCTGACGGGCACGCTGGAATATGCCGGCCAGCTCGTTGCCATGGGCACGATGGGCTACAAGCACGAGAGCATGGCCGGCAACGGCGATCTCACCCGCGCCACGCTGTCGAAGACGCAAGTGAATCTGAAGATGATCCCGGGCGTCGACGGCCGCCTCGAGGTCTGCCAGCTCGTTGCGATCAACCTCACCGACATCGTGCCGAAGGGCTCATGGATGGGACCCGGCCGGCTGCACCTGGTGCCGCATGTCAATGCGCCGGTCGCGGACTTCCCGGTCCGCCGCTGCCTCGGCGCGCATCATTACATCGCCGACCTGACGCTGCCGTTCGGCCGCGTCGTGCACGACTACGTCAAGGAGGCAGAAGCGATCGCCGCGACCGGGATGGCCGCAGAGTAGGGCGCCATCATCAAACTGTAACACTGGCGTAATTGAGTAGCCGCGAGACGTCCGGAAGGGGCCGCCAACGGCCTCTTGCGGGCATGGGCTGCATGGACGTGGGGGTCCGCATGGCTGAGCCGGCGAAGCTTGTCAGCGCAATATCGGAGGCCGTGCCTGCCATTCCGGGTTTGGTGTGGGCGTTTCGCCTGCACGCCGACGGCAGCGCCGAGCCGCTGCCGATCGACCAGCCGATCGAGTTCAGCCATGACGGCCGGCTCTGGCTGCATTTCAACCTGACGGACGCGCGTGTGCGTCCCTGGATCGCGGCGTCCAGCCTGCCGCAGCTTGCGCGCGATCTGCTGCTCTCGAGCGACACCTTCCAGCAGCTCCACGTCATCGACCATTGCGTCTACGGCGTGTTCTCCGATCTCGTGCGTGAGATCGACAGCGCGACGGAGGAGACCGCGTTCCTGCGCTTCGCCATGACCGAGCGGCTTTTGGTCAGCGGCCGTCATCAGGCGCTGTGCTCGGCCGACGCGACGCGCCGGGTGCTGGAAGGCGGCTACCGCGTCGACAATGTCGCCCATCTCCTGGAGAAGATCGTCGACGAGGTCGCCGATACGCTCGACAGGATGGTGGACAAGCTCGGGCAGGAGATCGACGACATCGAGGAACGGATCCTGGCTGACGACGCCAAGCCCGAGATGCGCCGCAACCTCGGCCGCCTGCGCCGGACCTGCGTGCGGCTGCATCGTCAGCTCACGGGCCTGCGCGTGCTGTTTCACCGTCTCGACCAGAAGAACACCGATCATCTCTCGCCCGCGCTTCGCATCCACGCCGGCAAGCTCGCGCAGCGGCTCGACGGGCTCGACCACGACATCGTCGAGCTGCGCGAGCGCAGCCGCCTGCTCGAGGAGGAGCTGCGCTTCAAGAACGAGGAGGAGAGCAACCACCACCTCCATACGCTCTCGATCGTGACCTCGCTGCTGCTGCCGCCGACGCTGATCACCGGCATCTTCGGCATGAACACCAAGGGCCTGCCGCTCACTGACGTCGAAACCGGGTTCCTGTGGGCGGCGGTTCTGATGGCCTCGTCCGTCGGCGCGGCCTACTTCTTCATGCGGCGCACGGGCATATTCAAATAGCGCGCGCCGATCGTGAGTTGGAGTACCCGAAAATCCCTGGCGGTCGCGACTGCGCTGGCCTGCACGGCAACCGGCACAGGCGCGTTCGCCGGCGCCAAGGACGAGAGCGCGGCCGAATGGCTGGCGCCCAAATGGTTCAACGAATGGCATGACGGGCTCGCCAACAAGGGCCTCAACTTCGGCGCCACCTATATCGCCGATAACATCGCCAACGTTTCCGGCGGCGTGAAGCGGGGCGCGATCCATTTCGGCCGGCTCGACCTGTCGGTCGATGCCGATCTCGACAAGCTGGTCGGCTGGACCGGCGGCCGCTTCTACGCCAATGCCTTCGTGATCTACGGCCAGGGGCTGTCCCGCAATTACGTGCTGAACCTCGCGACCATCAGCGAGATCGAGGCGCTGCCCGACCAGCGGCTCTACAACGCCTATTTCGAGCAGAGCTTCTTTGGTGACCGCCTGAACATCAGGGCCGGCCAGCAGGCCGCCGATGTCGAGTTCTTCGACAGCCAGACCGACGACCTCTTCATCAACGGCACCTTCGGCTGGCCCGCGATCAAGGCGAGCAACCTTCCGGCCGGCGGCCCGGCGCCGCCGATCGCGGTGCCGGGCATTCGCGTCAAGGCCACGCTCTCGGACCAGGTCACGCTGTTCGGCGCTGTCTTCAACGGCGATCCCTCGGGCCCGGGCGATCAGGACCCGCAGCTGCGCGACCACCATGGCCTCGCATTTCGCGTCAACGATCCGCCCTGGCTGATCGGGCAGGCCCGCTTCAGCTACGACATCGATATCGGGGGACGTCCGCTCGCCGGCAATTTCACGCCCGGCGCCTGGAAGCATTACGGCTCGTTCGACAGCCAGCGGTTCACGGCGGAGGGACAGTCGATCGCTGATCCCTCGGGCAGCGGCATTGCGGCGAGGCTCAAAGGCAATTACGGCATCTTCGCCGTGATCGAGCAGGTGCTCTATCGCCCGCCGGAGGTGAGGGAAAACAGCACTTCGGCCTCGCTCCCGGGCATCACGGCGTTCGGCCGCATCGCCTACAGCCCGCCTGACCGCAATCTGATCGACCTCTATGTCGACGGCGGCATCGGCTTCGTCGGCTTCACGCCCGGACGCCCGCTCGACCGCTTCGGCGTCGCGATGGCCTACATGCGGATCTCCAACACCGCCCGCGCTCTCGACGTCGACACCAATGTCTATACCGGCGTGCAGGGGCCGGTGCGCAGCAACGAGACGCTGCTCGAGATGATCTACGAGGCGCACATCAAGCCGGGCTGGCTGATCGCGCCGTACTTCCAGTACGTATGGCGTCCGTCTGGCGGCATCCCGAACCCGAACGATCCGACCGGCGTGTCGCGGATCGGTGACGCCGCAGTGTTCGGCGTCACCACCACGATTCGCTATTAAGCCATCGCGGGCTTCGCCTGCGGCTTCGGTTGCCGCGACAGCGCCAGCACGATCAGCGCGGCGAACACGCAGAGCGCGCCTGCGATGAAGAAGGCGGGCAGATAGCTCTGGTAGACCGTCCGCGAGAAGCCGGCGCCGAACGCGGCGGTACCCGCGCCGAGCTGGTGGCCGGCAAAGATCCAGCCGAACACCAGATTGGCGCGCTCGGGCCCGAACTTCTGTGCGGTGAGCCGCACCGTCGGCGGCACGGTCGCGATCCAGTCGAGGCCATAGAACATCGCGAAGATCGAGAGCCCATAGAACGAGAAATCGCTGAAGGGCAGGAAGATCAGCGAAAGCCCGCGCAGGCCGTAATACCAGAACAGCAGATAGCGATTGTCGTAGCGGTCCGACAGCCAGCCCGACATGATGGTGCCGAAGAAATCGAAGATGCCCATCGCGGCGAGCAGGCTCGCGGCCTGCACCTGCGGGATGCCGAAATCGAGGCACATCGGGATCAGGTGGACCTGGACGAGGCCGTTGGTCGAGGCGCCGCAGACGAAGAAGGTCGCAAACAGGATCCAGAACGCGGTCGACTTCGAGGCGTCGCGCAGCGTGCCGAGCGCCACCGCCGTGATCGAGCCGTGGCTGACAGGCGGCGCGGGCAGGGGCTCGGTGCCCTCGTCACCGAACGGACGCAGGCCGAGATCGCTCGGCCGATCGCGCATCGCGAGTAGCACCGCCAGCGCGGAGACGCCGAGCATGATGCAGACGAAACCGAGCGCAAGGCGCCAGCCGAACCGCTCGGTGAGGCTTGCCAACAGCGGCAGGAATACGAGCTGGCCGGTGGCGACGCTCGCGGTCATGATGCCGATCACGAGGCCGCGCCGCGCCGCGAACCAGCGCGTGGCGATGGTGGCGCCCAGCACCAGCGCGGTCATCCCGGTGCCGATGCCGATCACGACGCCCCACAGCGCGATGAGCTGCCAGATCTCGGTCATGCCGAGCGAGAGCACCAGCGCCGAGACCACGATGAGCTGCGCGGTCAGCGTGACGTTGCGCAGGCCGTAGCGGTTGAGCAGGGCGGCGGCGAACGGCGCCATCAGCCCGAACAGGATGAAGCGGATCGACAGCGCGGAGGAGATCTGCGCCGTGCTCCAGCCGAACTCCTTCTGCAGGGGAACGATGAACACGCCGGGCGCGCCGACCGTGCCGGCGCTGATCAGCGCGGCGAGGAAGGTGACGCCGACCATCACCCAGCCGTAGTGAATGTTGCGGCGGGAAAGCGCTGCCGCGAGCCAGTTCGAGATCATTGGGCCTCAATGTTGTTGGCGAGCATTTGGGGCCCGCGTCATCGTTGCAATCTGACACAGAGAAGGGAAGTCTAAAATGCCAGACTTCCCTCAATTTCGGACATCAGCGTTAGTGCGTCAGGCGCTCCACCGCGATCGCGGTAGCCTCGCCGCCGCCGATGCAGAGCGCCGCGACACCGCGCTTGAGGTTTTGCGCCTCCAGGGCATGCAGCAGCGTCACGATCAGCCGCGCGCCGGTCGCGCCGATGGGATGGCCGAGCGCGCAGGCGCCGCCATTGACGTTCAGCTTCTCGCGGGGAATGCCGAGATCGCGCTGCGCCGCCATCGCCACCACGGCGAATGCTTCGTTGATCTCGAACAGGTCGACGTCACCGGCGCTCCAACCGACCTTGTCGAGCAGTTTTCTGATCGCCGGGATCGGCGCGGTGGTGAACCATTGCGGCTCCTGGCTGTGGGTGGCGTGGCCCTTGATCTCGGCGATTGCACGCAGGCCATTGCGATGAGCCAATGAGCGCTTCGTCAGCACCAGCGCGGCAGCGCCGTCGGCATTCGCGGAGGAGGCTGCGGGCGTGATCGTGCCGTTGGCGCGGAACGCCGGCTTCAACCCGGGAATTTTTGCCGGATCGACCTTCAGCGGGTGCTCGTCGTTGGCGATGATCCGGGGGCCCGCTTTCTCGGTCAGCGTGATCGGCGCGATCTCGGCCTTGAAGGCGCCGCCCTCGACCGCCTTGCGCGCGCGGCTGAGCGTCTCCATCGCATAGGCGTCCTGGTCCTTGCGGGTGAACTGATAGGCTTCCGCGGTGGCTTCGCCGAAATCGCCCATGGAGCGGCCGGTCTCGTAGGCGTCTTCCAGGCCGTCCATCATCATATGGTCGATGATGCGGTCATGGCCGGCGCGGTAGCCGCCGCGCGCCTTCGCCAGCAGATAGGGCGCGTTGCTCATGCTCTCCATGCCGCCGGACACGACAACGTCCGCCGAGCCGGCGCGGATGATGTCGTGCGCCAGCATGGTTGCCTTCATGCCGGAGCCGCAGACCTTGTTGACCGTGGTGGCCCCGGTCGCGTCGGGCAGGCCGGCAGCGCGCGCAGCCTGGCGCGCCGGTGCCTGACCTTGGCCCGCCGGCAGCACGCAGCCCATGAAGACCTCGTCGACCTTCTCCGGGGCGAGCTTGGCGCGCTCGAGCGCCGCGCCGATCACGTGCGATCCGAGCTTGTGGGCGGGGAGTGGCGAGAGCTCGCCCATGAAACGGCCGAGCGGGGTGCGGGCTGCGGAGACGATGACGACGGGATCGGCGGCTTCGGCCATGACGGGGCTCCCTGGCGATGACGATTAAGATTATGGTCATCATATGATGCGACGCAAAAAATGCAACCGCGGCAGGGATGAGAAAATCTTGCTGTTCGCATGAGATTTGTTGATGGGAGGCGAACGGTTACCCCGGCGTCGTCCCGGCGTTCGCCGGGACGACACCGAGGGTAAGCCTACCGCTTCCTGTTCACAAACGCGCCCATCAGCCGCGTCGGTTCGTCCGTCAGGAACGACTCGCCGAACACCTTCACGCTGAGGTTCACCGACTCCGTCAGCGGTAGTTCCTCCCATTGCCGCAGCAGCGCCTTCTGCGAGCGCAGCGCTTCGGGGCCGCATTCGAGCAGCGCATTCACGAGGTGCTCGACGGCTGCGTCCAAGCCGCCCGCCGGCGCGACCTTGTCCACCAGGCCCCAGGCCAGCGCGGTGGGTGCGTCGATGTTCTCCGCCGTCATCACCAGCCAGCGTGCGCGGGCCCAGCCGATCAGGCGCGGGAGCAGGGCGGCATGGATCACCGAGGGGATGCCGACGCGGACCTCCGGCATGCCAAAATGAGCGTCGTGCGCCGCGATGCGGAAATCGCAGGCCGCGGCAACTTCGAGCCCACCGCCGAGGCACCAGCCGGGCATGCGCGCGATCATAGGCGCCGGGAACTGGCGAACCGCCTCGCAGAGATCGCGCAGGCGGCTGATGAAGGCCTCGGCCGACTTCTGGTCGAGTTTCGCCATCTCCTTGATGTCGGCGCCGCCGATCATGCTCTTCTCGCTCTGCCCGCGCAGCACCACGACGCGGATGCTGCGGTCCGTGGCAAGCCTCTGCAAACCTTCGCGCACCGCGTCGGTCACGGGCGAGCCCAGGATATTCAGCGAGCCGGCATTGCAGATCGCGACATGGACGACGCCGCGCGCATCGCGCGTGATGCCGCAGTGATTGTTGAGCATTTCCATTTGGGATCTCGGAGTTTCGTGGACCTGCGCGAGGCGCGCCGGTCGGGATCACTTCCGGGCCGAAACACCCTCCTTGTCAAGCCGGCAGAGCAGGCGGAGTTGCCAGCGCGAAGTCCGTGGCATAGTATGACATACATCATTCAATGGGGCCGCCATGACCAGTCACGATCAACTCGACCTGTTTTCGCCTGCGCAACGGCGCGAACGCCTGGTGGACTGGCAGGTGCCTGCGCCGGTCGCCAAAGTGGCAATGGGACTGTCGGGAATGGATGCCATGCTCGGCATCCGCGACGGCCGGCTGCCGCCGCCGCCCTTCGCCAAGCTGATCGGCTTCACCATGGCGGTGGTCGAGCCGGGCCGGATCGTCATGGAGCTGGAACCGCGCGAGGACCTCGAAAATACCATCGGCCTGCTGCATGGGGCGACCGCGGCGGCATTGATCGACACCGCGATGGGCTGCGCGATTTCGACGCGGCTGGAAGCCGGGCAATCGTCCGTGACGCTCGACCTGAAAATGACGTTCCTGCGCCCGCTGTCGGTTCGTTCCGGACTGATCTCGGCTGAGGGCAAGATCATCAAGCTGGGGCGCCAGACCAGCTATACTGAGGGTTTCGTCCGCGACGGCAAGGGCGCGCTCGCGGTCCATGCAACTGCAACCTTCTCCATGATCGGAAACGGCTGAACACGAATTAATTCACTGCCTGGTCCATTTCTGTGTTATGAGATGATCTCCGACATTCAATGAGACGTCCATGCGCTATTCCCGGGAACACAAGCAGGAAACCCGCGATCGCATCGTGAAAAAAGCCTCGGTGCGGCTGCGCGAGAAGGGCGCCCACGGCATCGGCGTCGCCGACCTCATGAAGGAGGCGGGGCTGACCCATGGCGGCTTCTACGCGCATTTCGATTCGCGCGAGGCGCTGGTGATCGAGGCCTTTGCCTACGCCATGGACCGTTCGATGGAGCACTGGCGCAAGATCACCGGCGAGGCCTCGCCGGAGAAGCGCCTTGCGCTGATCGCCGAGGCCTACCTCTCCGTTCTGCATCGCGACAATCCCGGCCACGGCTGCTCGATCCCGTCGCTCGGTGCCGAGATCGCCCGCGAGAGCCCGAAGACGCGAAAGGCGTTCGCCGGCAAGCTCGACGAGATGATCGAGATGATGACCGACTACATCCCGAACCTGCCGCGCAAGGCCGCCCGCAAGCAGGCGATCGCGACGCTCGCGACCATGGCCGGCACCATGCTGCTGGCGCGCATCGCCGGCTCCAGCGAATTGTCGGACGAGGTGTTGAAGGCGGGCAAGGACAGCGCGCTCGAGGGTGCGAAGCGCGAGCCGGTGAAGGCTGTACCGGCCAAAAAGAAGCAGAACTAGGCGAGATGCCGTAGGGTGGGCAAAGGCGCGCAAAGCGCCGTGCCCACGTTCTTTCCATGATTGCAAAGATTTCGTGGGCACGCTTCGCTTTGCCCACCCTACGGGAGCGGTGATCACCGCCCGGCAAATAGCGTCCGCTCGCGCTCCACGATCTCACTGATGTAATCCGCCACCGCCCTGATCCGCGCGAGGTCCTTGCTGTCGGCGTGCATCAGCATCCAGAAGGTCCTGATAATCGAGATCTCCTCCGGCAACACCGCGACAAGCTGCGGATAATCGCTCGCCATGAAATGCGGCAGCACAGCGATGCCGAAGCCGGAGAGGGTGGCGTTGAGCTGCGCGATCAGATTGGCGCTGCGGAAGCGCGCGGAGATCCGTGGCGATACCTGCGGAAGATAATCGAGCTCCGGCGTGAACAGCAGCTCCTCGATGTAGCCGACGAAGCGGTGCTGCGGCAGATCCTGCCTTGAGGCGATTTTCGGGAAGCGGTCGAGATAGGCGGGGGAGGCATAGAGCCCCAGGCGGTAGTCGAGCAGCTTGCGGCCGACGATGCGGCCTTCCTTCGGCATGGTCAGGCTGATCGCGATATCGGCCTCGCGCTTGGAGAGGCTGAACAGCCGCGCGGTGGCGACAAGTTGCAGATCGAGATCGGGGTAGCGGTCCACGAAGGGCGCCAGCCGTGGCGCCAGGAAGGCGGTGCCGAACCCGTCGGGCGCACCGATCCGCACCGTCCCGGTCAGCCGGGCCACGGAGCCGCCGACCTGCTCCTGGTTGGCCACGATGGTGGATTCCATGGCTTCGGCGCTGTCGGCGACGCGCTGGCCGGCCTCGGTGAGGAGGTAGCCGGTCTTGCGCCGGTCGAACAGCTTGGCCGAAAGGTGCTTCTCCAGCCGGTCCACACGGCGGATCACGGTGGCATGATCGACGCCGAGCTGTTTTGCCGCAGCCGACACCGAGCCGCCCCTGACGATGGCCAGCACGAAGCGAAAGTCGTCCCAGTCGATGGTACCTTGATCCAGCATTTTCGCACATCTATGGTGCATTATCTCAGACTTGAATCCCAATAAATGCAGGTCGATAGGATTTGTCAAAGCGTTCAAGCTCGACCTCAAGGAGATCATTCCATGCGTTCAGTCGGACATTTCATCGGTGGCAAGGAAGTTAAGGGCACCTCGGGCCGCACCGCCGACGTTTTCGAGCCGATGACCGGCGACGTGCAGGCCAAGGTCGCGCTGGCGTCCAAGGCCGAGGTCCGCGCCGCCGTCGAGAATGCGCGCGCCGCACAGCCCGAATGGGCCGCGACCAACCCGCAGCGCCGTGCCCGCGTCATGATGAAATTCGTCGAGCTGGTTCAGCGCGACTACGACAAGCTCGCCGAGCTGCTCGCCCGCGAGCACGGCAAGACCGTGCCCGATGCGAAGGGTGATATCCAGCGCGGCCTCGAAGTCGCCGAGTTCGCCTGCGGCATCCCGCATCTGATGAAGGGCGAATACACCGAAGGCGCCGGCCCCGGCATCGATATCTACTCCATGCGCCAGGCGCTCGGCGTCGTCGCCGGCATCACGCCGTTCAACTTCCCGGCGATGATTCCGATGTGGAAGTTCGCCCCGGCGATTGCCTGCGGCAACGCTTTCATCCTCAAGCCGTCCGAGCGCGACCCGGGCGTGCCGATGCTGCTCGCCGAGCTGATGATCGAGGCGGGCCTGCCGGCCGGCATCCTCAACGTCGTCAACGGCGACAAGGAGGCGGTCGACGCCATCCTCGACGACCCCGATATCAAGGCCGTCGGCTTCGTCGGCTCCACGCCGATCGCGCAGTACATCTATGAGCGCGCCGCCCAGACCGGGAAGCGCTGCCAGTGCTTCGGCGGCGCCAAGAACCACGCCATCATCATGCCCGACGCCGACATGGACCAGGCCGTCGACGCGCTGATCGGCGCGGGCTACGGCTCGGCCGGTGAGCGCTGCATGGCCGTCTCCGTCGCCGTGCCCGTTGGCAAATCCACTGCCGACCGTCTGATGGAAAAGCTGATCCCGCGCGTCGAGTCCCTGAAGATCGGCACCTCGATCGATCCGTCGGCCGATTACGGTCCGTTGGTGACGCGCGAGGCGGTCGAGAAGGTCAAGGGCTACATCGACATCGGCATCAAGGAAGGCGCGACGCTGGCCGTCGACGGCCGCGGCTTCAAGATGCAGGGCTACGAGAACGGCTTCTATCTCGGCGGTTCGCTGTTCGACAACGTCACCAAGGACATGCGGATCTACAAGGAAGAGATCTTCGGCCCGGTGCTCTCGGTCGTGCGCGCGCATGACTACAAGGAAGCGCTGGCGCTGCCGTCCGACCATGACTACGGCAACGGCGTTGCCATCTTCACCCGCGACGGCGATGCCGCGCGCGACTTCGCGGCGAAGGTGAACGTCGGCATGGTCGGCATCAACGTGCCGATCCCGGTGCCGATCGCCTATTACACCTTCGGCGGCTGGAAGAAGTCCGGCTTCGGCGATCTCAACCAGCACGGTCCGGATTCGGTCCGCTTCTACACCAAGACCAAGACGGTGACCTCGCGCTGGCCGTCCGGCGTCAAGGAAGGTGCGGAGTTCTCGATCCCGCTGATGAAGTGACGGCCTCGGCCGTCATTGCGAGAAGCGTAGCGACGAAGCAATCCAGGCTGTCTCTGCGGAGGGATGCTGGATTGCTTTGCTGCGCTCGCAATGACGATGGAGTGAAAGGGTAGGCGGCAGCATGCAGTTCGCTCTGAACGAGGATCAGGTCGCGGTTCGCGACATGGCGCTGGCGTTTGCGGCGGAGAAGATCGCGCCGCATGCGCTGCGCTGGGACGAGGAGAAGCATTTCCCCGTTGACGTGATGCGCGAGGCGGCAAGCCTTGGCATGGGCGGCATCTATATCCGCGACGACGTCGGGGGATCCGCGATGTCGCGGTTCGACGCGGCGCTGATCTTCGAGGCGCTGGCGACGGGGTGCCCGACCACCTCGGCCTTCATCTCCATCCACAACATGGCGAGCTGGATGATCGATGCTTTCGGCAGCGACACCCAGCGCCACAAATGGCTGCCGAAGCTCTGCAGCATGGAGCTGATCGCGAGCTACTGCCTGACCGAGCCGGGCGCCGGCTCGGACGCGGCGGCCTTACGCACCCGCGCGGTGCGCGACGGCGATGATTACGTCCTCAACGGCCAGAAGCAGTTCATCTCGGGCGCAGGCGGCACCGACCTGCTGGTCGCGATGGTCAGGACCGGCGGCGATGGCCCCGGCGGCATCTCCACCCTCGTCATCGACGGCAAGACGCCGGGCGTCTCCTTCGGCGCCAACGAGCGCAAGATGGGCTGGAACGCGCAGCCGACCCGCGCGGTCATGTTCGAGAACGCCCGCGTGCCCGTGGCCAATCGCCTGAGCGAGGAGGGCGTCGGCTTCAAGATCGCGATGGCCGGCCTCGACGGCGGCCGCCTCAACATCACGGCCTGTTCGCTCGGTGGCGCCCAGGCCGCACTCGACAAGGCACGCGCCTACATGAAGGAGCGCAAGGCGTTCGGAAAGCGCCTCGACGAATTCCAGGCGCTGCAATTCAAGCTTGCCGACATGGCGATCGAGCTGGAAGCCGCACGCACCTTCCTGTGGCGTGCCGCGGCGGCCCTGGACCGCAAGGACCCCGATGCCACCATGCTGTGCGCAATGGCAAAACGCTTCGGCACCGACGTCGGCTTCGAAGTCGCCAACCATGCGCTGCAGCTCCATGGCGGCTACGGCTATCTCAGCGAATACGGCATCGAGAAGATCGTGCGCGATCTGCGCGTGCACCAGATCCTCGAAGGCACCAATGAAATCATGCGGCTCATCGTGGCGCGCAAACTGATCGAGGGCGCGCGATGAGTTCAGTGGAAGAGGGCGATCTCGTCGCCCGCGTCGAGGGCGCGGCCGGCATCATCAGGCTCAACCGCCCCAAAGCCATCAATGCGGTGACGCTGGAGATGTTTCGCGACATCGACAAGGCGCTCGACCGTTTCGAGGCCGATCGGGCCGTGGCCGTGATCGTGCTGGAAGGTGCCGGCGAGCGCGGCCTGTGTGCCGGCGGCGACATCCGCACGCTCTGGGAAAGCTCCAAGGTCAATGGCGACCTCGGCAAGATCCTGTGGCGCGAGGAGTACATCCTCAACGCCCGGATCAAGAAATTCCCGAAGCCCTATGTCGCCTTCATGGATGGCATCGTGATGGGCGGCGGCGTCGGGCTTTCCGCGCATGCCAGCCACCGCATCGTCACGGATCGTACGAAGCTTGCGATGCCCGAGGTCGGGCTCGGCTTCTTTCCCGATGTCGGCGGCACCTATCTGTTGTCGCGCTCTCCGGGCGAGATCGGCACCTATTTTGGCCTGACCGGGCAGACCATGAACGGTCCGGACGCCGTCCACGCGAAGTTCGCCGATGCCGTGGTGCCGGCGGCCAAATGGCCGGAGCTGCGCGCGGCGCTGACCAAAGCTCGTCCGGGCGTGACTGCGGCCGATGTCAGCAAGCTCATCAACGGCTTTGCGACCGGTGAGACAGCAGGGCCGGTGGCGGCAAAGGAGCCTGTCATCGATGCTCTGTTCGGCTTCGACCGCATGGAAGACATCTTCGCCGCGCTCCAGCGCGACGACTCTGAATTCGCTCTGGCCACGCTGAAGACGCTCAACGAAAAATCGCCGCGCGGCATGGTGGTGACGCTGAAGCTGTTGCGGCTGGCGCGCGCCGCCTCAAACCTGGAAGAGTGCCTGGTGCGCGAATATCGCGCGGCGTTGGAAGTCTTCCGCAGCGACGACTTTCGCGAGGGCGTGCGGGCTGCCGTGATCGACAAGGACCGCAACCCAACCTGGTCGCCGACGCGCATCGAGGATGTGACGCCGCAAATGCTGGCGCCGTATCTCGCCGAGATCGGCGCCGACGAGCTGAAGTTCAACTAACAACACGACAGCGGAGGAAACGACAATGGCCACGATCGCATTCATTGGTCTGGGCAACATGGGCGGCCCGATGGCGGCCAACCTCGTCAAGGCCGGCCACAAGGTGGTGGCGTTCGACCTCGTCGAGGCCTCGCGCGCGCAAGCCAAGGCCGACGGCGCCGGCATCGCCGACAGCGCCGCGGGCGCGGTGAAGGGCGCCGATGTCGTCGTCACCATGCTTCCCGCGGGCAAGCACGTGCTCGGCGTCTGGAACGAGGTCGTGCCTGCCATGACCAAGGGCGCGCTGATCATCGACAGCTCCACCATAGACGTCGAGAGCGCGCGTCAGGCGCATGCGCTGGCGGCCAAGAGCGGCGTGCTCTCGGTCGACGCGCCGGTCTCCGGCGGCACCGGCGGCGCCAAGGGCGCGACGCTCACCTTCATGTGCGGCGGCGAGGAGGGTGCGTTCGCCGCGGCGAAGCCCGTGCTGGAGAAGATGGGCAAGAAGATCGTGCATTGCGGCGGCGCCGGCGCGGGCCAGGCGGCCAAGATCTGCAACAACATGATCCTCGGCATTTCCATGATCGCGGTCAGCGAGGCCTTTGCGCTCGGCGAGAAGCTCGGCCTTTCGCATCAGGCGCTGTTCGACGTCGCCTCGACCTCGTCGGGCCAGTGCTGGTCGCTCACGACCTATTGCCCGGTTCCGGGTCCGGTGCCGACCTCGCCGGCCAACAACGACTACAAGCCGGGTTTTGCGTCGGCGCTGATGGTGAAGGATCTGACCCTGGCGCAGGACGCGGCCAAGGCCGCGGGCGCGGCGACGCCGCTCGGCAAGCATGCGCAGGAGATCTATCAGTCTTTCGACGCAGCCGGCCAAGGCGGGGTGGATTTTTCCGGAATTATCAAGCACGTTCGCAGCCTCGCCGGAAAATAGCGAGGCTTCGTAGCCCGGATGGAGCGAAGCGAAATCCGGGACAATTCCCTCGACTGGCGCGATCGCCCCGGATTGCGCTCCGCTCCATCCGGGCTACGTTCGAAGACCAATTCGACGGGCCCGGATCATGACCACATTTCAGGAAGCGCGCGCGTTTCTGCTTCATAACCGCACCGACTACGAGACCGCGGTCCGGGAGTTCCGCTGGCCTGATCCGGTTCCCTTCAACTGGGCGCTCGACTGGTTCGACGAGCTTGCGAAGGATGCCGACGCCAAGGACCGCCCCGCACTCTGGATCGTCGATGCCGCGCAGGACAGGCAGACCAAGCTGTCCTTCGCGGCGCTCTCGAAGCGCTCCAACCAGGTCGCGAACTTCCTCCGCGCGCAGGGCCTGAAGCGCGGCGACCATCTCCTGCTGCTGCTCGGCAACGTGGTACCGTTGTGGGAGACGATGCTGGCGGCGATGAAGCTCGGCATCGTCGTGATCCCCGCGACCACGCTGCTCACCGCCGACGAGCTGCGCGACCGGCTCGACCGCGGCAAGGCGAAGGCTGTGGTGGCTGCCGAGGATCAGGTCGCGAAATTCGCAAGCCTCGGCGCCGAGAATATCGTGCGCATCGTGGTCGGCGCTGCCGCCGAAGGCTGGCTCGCCTATGACGAGGCGGCGAACGCGCCGGAGAGTTTTTCGCCTGACGGTGTGACCAACGCCGACGACCCGATGCTGCTCTATTTCACCTCGGGCACGACCGCAAAACCGAAGCTCGTGCGGCACAGCCAGCGCAGCTATCCCGTCGGCCATCTCTCCACGATGTACTGGATCGGGCTCAAGCCCGGCGACGTCCATCTCAACATATCTTCGCCCGGCTGGGCCAAGCACGCCTGGAGCTGCTTCTTCGCGCCGTGGAATGCCGGCGCCACCGTGTTCGTGGTCAACCAGCCGCGCTTCGATGCGAAAGGCCTGCTCGCCACCATCGGCCGCTGCGGCGTCACCACCCTGTGCGCGCCGCCGACGGTGTGGCGGCTGTTCATCCAGGAGAACCTTGCATCGTTCAAGGTCGCTCTTCGCGAGGTCTGCGGCGCCGGTGAGCCGCTCAATCCTGAGGTGATCGACCAGGTGCAGGCCGCCTGGGGCCTCACCATCCGCGACGGCTACGGCCAGACTGAAACGACCGCGCTCGCCGGCAACTCGCCGGGGCAGCCCATCAAGATTGGCTCGATGGGCCGGCCGCTGCCGGGCTACCGCGTCCAGGTCAGCGATGCCGACGGCCATCCTGCGAGGGAAGGCGAGGTGGCCCTGGTGCTGGGTGCCGACCGCCCCGCCGGCCTGATGCAGGGCTATCAGGGCGACGACGGCAAGCTCTCGGGCGCAGAGGGCAAACTCTATCGCAGCGGCGACGTCGTGTTCGCAGATGAGGACGGCTATCTCACCTTCGTCGGCCGTTCCGACGACGTCTTCAAATCCTCGGACTACCGCATCAGCCCCTTCGAGCTCGAGAGCGTCCTGCTCGAGCACGAGCTCGTCGCCGAGGCCGCTGTGGTGCCCAGCCCCGATCCGATCCGGCTTGCCGTCCCCAAGGCCTTCGTGCTGCTGACCTCGGGCGCGGAGCGCTCACCGGACACCGCGCTCTCCATCTTCAAGCACCTGCATACGCGGCTTGCCCCGTTCAAGCGCATCCGCCGCCTCGAAATCGTCACCGAGCTGCCGAAGACCATCTCTGGAAAAATCCGCCGCGTGCAGCTACGACGGCTCGAACGCGACGATGATCGCAACGATCCGCTGCGCGGCCGGGAATTCCGCGAGGAGGATTTTCCGGAACTGCCGAAAACACGGAGTGAGACCTAAGTGAACGAAGTCTGGAAGAAGCCGCCGATTACGCTCGATGCCTATCAGGCCATGGTCGGCAAGGAGATCGGCGTGTCCTCATGGCACCTGATCGATCAGCCCCGCATCGACACCTATGCCGACGTGATCGAGGACCACCAGTTCATCCACGTCGATCCCCAGAAGGCGAAGGAGACGGCCTTCGGCACCACGATCGCGCACGGATTCCTGACGATGTCGCTGCTGTCGGTGATGTCCTATGAGGTGATGCCGGCGGTTGCGGGCGCCACGATGGGTGTGAACTACGGTTTCGACAAGCTGCGCTTCATTTCTCCGGTGCGTTCGGGCAAGCGTGTCCGCGGCCGTTTCGTGCTCGCCGAAGCCAAGCTGCGCAAGCCCAGCGAATTTCAGACTCGCACCAACGTCACGGTGGAGATCGAAGGCGAGGACAAGCCCGCGCTGGTCGCGGAATGGCTCGGCCTGACCTATTTCGCCTGATCCCGCGCGTCGTTCCCGGGCTTGACCCGGCAACCCATCGCTGCTCAAAAGCTGACAAATTTTCGCGTCTCTTACCCTCTCCCCTTGTGGGAGAGGGTGGCTTCGCGGAACGCGAAGCCGGGTGAGGGGTATCTCTCCGCGAGCTCCGCCGTTGATAGATACCCCTCATCCGGCGCCGTAGCCGACGCTACGCGTCGGCGTCTCTTAGGACGGCGGCCGTAGGCCGCCTATGCCACCTTCTCCCACAAGGGGAGAAGGAAGAAAGGAAGCACAATGGCAATCAGGTTCGACGGACGCGTCGCCATCGTCACCGGCGCGGGCAATGGTCTCGGCAAGGCGCACGCCCTGGGGCTGGCCAGCCGCGGCGCCAAGGTCGTGGTCAACGATTTCGGCGGCGCGCGTGACGGCACCGGCGGCTCGCTGTCGCCGGCCGAAGCGGTGGTCGAGGAGATCCGCAAAGCCGGCGGCACCGCGATGGCCGACGGCGCCGACGTGTCGAATTTCGAGCAGGTCACCGCGATGGTCGAGCGCGCCACCAAGGAGTGGGGCAGCGTCGACCTCATGTGCGCCAACGCCGGCATCCTGCGCGACAAGTCGTTCGGCAAGATGGAAGCGGCCGATTTCCAGAAGGTGCTGGACGTGCATCTCGTCGGCAGCTTCTATTGCTGCAAGGCGGCCTGGGCCGGCATGCGCGACCGCAATTACGGCCGCATCGTGCTGACGACGTCGTCCTCCGGCCTCTACGGCAATTTCGGCCAGGCCAATTACGGCGCAGCGAAATCGGGCATGGTCGGCCTGATGAACGTGCTCGCCGAGGAAGGCCGCAAGACCAACATCCGCGTCAACATCATCTCGCCGACGGCGGCGACCCGCATGACCGAGGAGCTGTTGCCGCCGCAGGCGCTGCAGCTGATGAAGCCGAACGCGATCACGCCCGCGGTCGAGTACATGCTCAGCGAGGACGCGCCGACCCGCACCATCATGGGCGCTGGCGCCGGCTCCTTCGCGGTGATCAAGATCGTGGAGAGCGAAGGCATCAACCTGCCGGAGTCCGAATGGACGCCCGACGCGGTCGCCGCCCACTTCGCCGAGATCAGCGACATGTCGAAGGCCAGGGCTCTGCAGGGCGCGTTCGAGCAGACGCAGAAATACGTGGCCCAGGCCGCGGCGCGGGCGGGGATCAAGCTTTAAGTGAGCCGTCACTCCGGAGCGTCGCGAAGCATGAGCTCTGGATCGTACTCTCCGTCATGGCCGGGCTTGTCCCGGCCATCCACGTTCTTGGCACCGACCGCGCGACTCTCGTGGATGCCCGGGACAAGCCCGGGCATGACGACCTGTTCCGCAGAGCCGGTGTGCTCTAAATTCGCATGATGACCACAGCGGAAAACAAGATCGCCGTCGTCGGTGCCGGCCCCGCCGGATTGATGGCGGCGGAGGTGCTTGCATCAGGCGGCGCCCGCGTCACCGTCTATGACGCCATGCCGTCCGCGGGCCGCAAATTCCTGATGGCGGGCCGCGGCGGGCTCAATCTCACCCACTCTGAGCCGCTGCCGCAGTTCATGGCGCGCTACCGCGAGGCCGCACCGAAGCTGCAACAGGCCATCGACGTCTTTTCGCCCGAGGCGCTGCGCGCCTGGAGCGAGGCGCTGGGCGAGCTGACTTTCGTCGGCAGCAGCGGGCGGGTGTTTCCGAAGGCGTTCAAGGCCTCGCCCCTGCTGCGCGCCTGGCTGCGGCGGCTGGATGCCGCCGGCGTCCGCTTTGCGTTTCGCCATCGCTGGACCGGATGGGATGTTGAAGGGCGGCTGGAGTTTCAGACGCCCGGCGGCGACGCCGCCGTTGCAGTGAGCGCTACGGTGCTCGCGCTCGGTGGCGCCAGCTGGCCGCGGCTCGGATCGGACGGTGGCTGGGTCGACATCCTCGCGGCAAAGGGCGTGGCCATCTCAAAACTGCGGCCGGCCAATTCCGGTTTCACGGTCGCGTGGTCCGACGTGTTCCGCGACCGTTTCGAGGGCCAGCCGCTCAAGGGCGTGGCGCTGACCATCGGCGCGCACACGGTGCGCGGTGAGGCGATGATTACCCGCAGCGGCATCGAAGGCGGAGCGATCTACGCGCTTTCGGCGGAGCTGCGCGAGGCGGTGCTCAGTCTGGGGCAGGCGACGCTGACCATCGCCTTGCGGCCCGACCTCGACACATCAGGGCTGACCACGCGGCTATCTGGGACGCGCGGCAAGCAGTCGCTCGCGAACTTCCTACGCAAGGCGGCGCAATTGTCGCCGGTCGGCATTGGCCTGATGCAGGAGGCGGCCATTGCGTCGGGCCGGTCGCTGGCGGCGCTGTCGCCGGCCGAGCTTGCGGCGCTGATCAATGCCATTCCGGTTCAGCTCAACGGCGTCGCCCCGATCGACCGGGCGATCTCGACGGCGGGCGGACTATCTTTCGACGAGCTCGACCAAAACTTCATGCTGCGCAAGCTGCCCGGCGTGTTCGCCGCCGGCGAGATGCTCGATTGGGAAGCGCCGACGGGCGGCTATCTGCTGCAGGCCTCGTTCGCGACGGGGGCCGCGGCGGGCAGGGGTGTGCTGGCGTGGCTGAACTGCTAACCACCGTCATTGCGAGCGCAGCGAAGCAATCCAGACTGTCTCCGCGAAGGCAGTCTGGATTGCTTCGTCGCTTCGCTCCTCGCAATGACGGCTGAGAGAGCGGCGCTCTCCCGCATAATCGTAGGGTGGGCAAAGGCGCGAAGCGCCGTGCCCACGATCTTCTGCAGTTACGACGAGAAGTCGTGGGCACGCTTCGCTTTGCCCACCCTACGGCAGCGTGGCCTACCGCAGCTTCCCCCGCGCCGCGACCGGCAGCGTGCCGATGATCTCCTCGCCGCGCACCATCACCACCTCGTCCATCATGTTGACGACGACGCAGACGTGGTTCGGCACGATGCGGAGGACATCGCCGACATTGGGCCTGGTGTTGCTGCGGGAGAGATCGAGGAAGCCGTGCTCCTCGGCGAACTTCGCGATCTTGGCTTCGGGGTGTTCCAGGATCAGGCCGTGGCCGTCGAGGCCGCCGGTGTCCGTGGTCAGCGTCTTCGAGCCGGCGTCCAGAATGCCGCGCTCGGGCGCGGCGCGGCTCACCACCGTCGAATAGATGTGCAGCGCGCAGTCGTCCCAGGTGGCCGAGCCGGCTGCCACCTGCATGCGGTCGTTGTAGATGTAGGTGCCGAAGCGGTGCTCGGTGCCGCCCTTGAGCTTGCCGATGTTGACGAGGTTCGGCGTGCCGCCGGTCGAAACGATCTTGGCGTCGAGCCCGTGCGCGCGCACGCCGGCCAGTGCTTCGTCGAAGAACTTCTGCGCATCGCCCCAGCCGGTCTCGGTGGGGTAGAGCATGAAGCCCGCGAATTGCAGCCCCTTGGACGCCGCGATCTCGCGCGCCAGCGCAATCGCTTCCGCCGGCGTCTCGACACCGGCGCGCTTGCGGCCGGTGTCGCACTCGACCACGACCGAGAGCGGACGGCCCGACGCCGCGGCGGCCTTGGGCAAGCCCGCGACAACGGTGGAGTTGTCGGCCGCGACCGTCATGTTGGCCTTGGCATTCAGCGCGCCGAGCCGCGCCATCTTTTCTTCGCCCAAGAGATTGTAGCTGATCAGGATGTCGTCGATGCCGGCATTCGCCATGATCTCGGCCTCGCCGATCTTCTGGCAGGTGATGCCCTTGGCGCCGGCCGCGACCTGCATCTTGGCGATGGTCGGGTTCTTGTGCGTCTTGATGTGGGGACGGTTGGCGATGCCGGCGTCGTCGCAGGCTTTCTGGATCCGCGCGATGTTGCGCTCGACCCGGTCCATGTCGATGACGGCGCAGGGCGTGCCGTATTCACGGGCGATTTTTGCGGCGAGGGGAGTGGTCATGTGATCTCTCTATTTCCGGCCCTGTAGGATGGGTAGAGCGAAGCGAAACCCATCAGAACCAATTCCCGTGTGGCGATGGGTTTCGCTTCGCTCTACCCATCCTACGAATTCATGCCTGCTCGATTTCTTCTCTGAGCATTTCCAGTTCGAGCCAGCGCTCTTCGGCGGCGGACAGTTCTTCATGCGCCTTGGCGATGGCGGCTGACGTGTCGTCGAATTTCTTGCGATCCCGAGCATAGAGGTTGGGATCGTCGAGCACGCGCTGTAATTTTGCAATATCGGACTGGAGCGTTTCCATCTTCTTCGGCAGCGTTTCCAGCGCGTGCTTCTCGTTGAAGCTCAGCTTCCGTTTCGGCGCGGACGAGGGAGCCGCGGCGCGCTCCTCTTTCTTCTCGGCAGCCGGTTGGGCCTTCGTCGCCTCGCGCTTCAGGTCCGCGCCGCGCTGGCTCAGCATGTCGCTGTAGCCGCCGGCATACTCGATCCACTTGCCGTTGCCCTCGGGGGCTATCACCGAGGTCACGACACGGTCGAGGAAGTCGCGGTCGTGGCTGATCAGGATGACCGTGCCCTCGTAGTCGCCAAGCATCTCCTCGAGCACGTCGAGGGTTTCGAGATCGAGATCGTTGGTCGGCTCGTCCAGCACCAGCAGGTTCGAGGGCTTTGCCAGTGCGCGCGCCAGCATCAGCCGGCCGCGCTCACCGCCCGACAACACCTCCACCGGCGTGCCGCGCTGCTCCTGGGCGAACAGGAAGTCCTTCATGTAGCCGACGACGTGCTTGGGCTTGCCGCCAACCATGATCTGGTCGCCGCGGCCGCCGGTCAGCGCTTCCGCCAGCGTGGATTTCGGATCGAGGCTTTCGCGGTGCTGGTCGAGCGTCGCCGTCTCCAGGTTGGCACCGAGCCGGACCGTGCCGGAGTCCGGCTGCGTGCCGCCGGTCAGCAGGTTGACCAGCGTGGTCTTGCCGGCGCCGTTCGGCCCGATGATGCCGAGCCGGTCGCCGCGCTGGATGCGGGTGGAAAAGTTCTCGACGATCTTGCGCTCGCCATAGGCCTTGGTGATGCCTTTGGCCTCGATCACCAGCTTGCCGGAGGCTTCCGCTTCCGCCGCGGCGAGACTGGCGGTGCCGGCCGTGCCGCGATAGTTGCGGCGCTGGTCGCGCAGCGCATGCAGATTGGCGAGGCGCTTGACGTTGCGCTTGCGGCGGCCGGAGACGCCGTGGCGCAGCCAGTGCTCCTCGTCGACGATCTTGCGGTCGAGCTTGTGCTGGTCGCGCTCCTCTTCCGCCAGCACCTCGTCGCGCCAGCTCTCGAACGATGCGAAGCCGCGGTCGATCTGCTTGATCCTGCCGCGGTCGAGCCAGGCGGTGGAGCGCGACAGATTGGTGAGGAAGCGGCGATCGTGGCTGATGATCACCAGCGCGCTGCGGCGGCCGTCGAGCTCCTGTTCCAGCCATTCGATGGTGGAGAGATCGAGATGGTTGGTCGGCTCGTCCAGCAGCAAAATGTCGGGCGAGGGCGCCAGCACGCGCGCCAGCGCGGCGCGGCGGGCCTCGCCGCCGGAGACGTTCGCCGGGTTCTCGTTGCCGGTGAGCCCGAGCTGCTCGACCAGATAGCGCGCCTGATAGGGATCGTCGCCCGGGGCGAGCCCGGCCTCGACATAGGCGAGCGTGGTCTTGTGCTCGCCGAAATCGGGCTCCTGCGGCAGATAGCGGACGGTGGCGCCGGGCTGCACGAAGCGCGTGCCGCCGTCCGCCTCGACGAGGCCGGCTGCGATCTTCAGCAGCGTCGATTTGCCGGAGCCGTTGCGGCCGATCAGGCAGACGCGCTCGCCTGGTGCGACATTGAGCTCGACGCCTGACAACAGCGGCGTGCCACCGAAGGTCAGTGTGATGTCCTTGAGCTGGATCAGCGGCGGCGCCATGACTAACCCTGGCTCGTGGCAGCTTGGTCGGCGCGGCGGCGCTGGATCCGGCGCAGCGTCTGGTCGAGCGCGGAGAGGAAGGCCGAGCGGTCGCGCGGCGAGAACGAGCGCGGCCCGCCCGTGACTTCGCCGGCCGAGCGCAGATCCGTCATCAGATTGCGCACCGCCAGCGTCATGCCGATCGACTCTTCCGTGAACGGCTTGCCGTTCGGCGCGATCACGTCGGCGCCGGCCTTGACGCAGCGGCTCGCCAGCGGAATGTCAGAGGTGATGACCACGTCCCCCGGCTTGGCCCGCTCCGCGATCCAATCGTCGGCGGCGTCCATGCCGCTACCTGCGGCGATCCGTTCGATCAGCGGATCCTGCGGCACGCGGATAAAATTGCCGGCGACGACGCTGACGGGCACGCCGTGCCGGAGCGCCACGCGATAGATTTCGTCCTTCACCGGGCAGGCGTCGGCGTCGACATAGATGCGGGTGGGGGTCTCAGTCATTCCGCCGCGTGGTACCGCATTCGGGCCGCAAAGGCGAGGGGATTGACCGCTGTTCCCCGGGGCCTACGATTACCTCCGAAACAACAAGAATACGGGGAAGATGACCCATGCCGAACCGGCTCGAAACCTGGCGCGTCGAGGCCTACAACACCGCCAAACAGTCCGAAAACAAGATGCATGACGACACGGTGGCGCGCCGCTTCGGCTTCTCGGGCGGCCTAGTCCCGGGCGTCGACGTCTTCGCCTACATGATGCACGTGCCGCTGGCGCGCTGGGGCCGCGATTTCCTCTCCCGCGGGCTGGTCGAGGCCCGCTTCATCAAACCGGTCTATGACGGCGAGACCGCCGATGTCGATGCGACCGAGCACAATGGCCTGCTGACGATCGAAGTTTTCAGCCGCACCGAGCTGTGCGCCACCGGGACGGCCTTGCTGCCGGCGGCTGTCCCAGCGGTTTCGCTGGGCGACTATGTGGCGGTGCCTGCCGTGGCCGAGCGCAAGCCGGTCAGCCCGGCAACGTTCGAGACCGACAAATGGCTGGGCACGACACCCCGCCGCTGGGCCGGGCAGGATGCCGCCGACTATCTCGCCGACATCAGGGAATCCGATCCGATCTTCGCGCGCGAGGGGCTCGGCCATCCCGGCCTGATCCAGCGCGTCATGAACCGCCTCCTCGTCGACAACACCATTCTGGGCCCGTGGATCCATGTCGGCAGCCGCATGCAGCTGCTGTCAGCCGCGCGCGCCGGTGACGAGATCACGGCACGCGCAAAAGTCACCGCCAATTACGAGAAGAAGGGCCACCGCTTCGTCGAGCTCGACGCGCTGGTGGTTGCCAACGGCACGACGCCGCTCGCGCATTGCCAGCACACCGCGATCTACCAGCCGCGCGAGCAGGCGGCGGCGTAGGGTGCGGGAAGGGGCGAGCCTGTCACTCCAAAAACGCTGTCATTCCCAGCGAAGGCGGGGAATCCAGTACGCCGCGGCCCATCGATTCTAGCCGCGCCGTCTCTGGAGTACTGGGTCGCCCGGTCAAGCCGGGCGACGACAGTTGTGGGTGTGGAGGCGGCGGCGCAGGTGCGGCCACCGCGACGAGGCCGCACTACCCCAGCCGCTGCAGCTCCGCCATCGCAGCGACGTGTTCGTTGAACCATGGCGGACATCCCTCGGCGGCCGCCTGCAATGCCGTCCTTGCCTCCGCGCGCTCGCCGCGGAACAGGTGCCACTGCCCCAGATAGAATTGTGCTTCGCCGGCATCATCAGGCGTACCGGCGGCCGCAAGCGTCGTGTCGGCCGCGAGCCGTCCAAGGTAGAGGCCAACCACGGCCGACGGCCAGTGCCAGATTCTGACCTTGGCTGCGTCCGTCTCCAGCGCTGCTGCCGCATCCTCGCCGGCCCTGGCGCGCGCAAGATGCAGGAACAGCAGGGCGTAGGTGTCGTTCGCTATCTCGAAGGCGCGTTGCAGGTCCGGGATCGCGGCCTTGAAATCGCCGCTGCAGAAGTGAGCCAGGCCGCGCTGCTTGAGGCAGTTGGGGTCTTTGGGCGCCAGATCGATCGCCGCCGTCAGGCTGCGGACGGCGCCGTCGAAATCGTGCTTGCAGAAATAGGCGGCGCCAAGCTCCGTATGCGCATTTTCAAGCCGCGGGGACAGCGCGATGGCCGCGAGCTGATCCGAAATGGCGCGATCGAAATCTCCCAGGAACTTCCAGGAAATTCCACGGCTGCTATAGGCGGTCGCCATGCGCGGGGCGATGGCGATGGACTTGTCGAAGTCGGCGATTGATCCGCGGTAGTTCCCCATTCCCTGCAGCGCCACGCCCCGGTCATGGCGCGCGTAGGGATTGCCGGGCTCGAGCTCCAGCACCTTGCCGAGCCGTTCCGCGGCGCGATCGAATTGATCGCGCCGCATGGCGGCGTCGGCGCGGAAATAATGGAAGACGATCTTCAGCCGCCGCAGCATGTCGCCATTGCCGATGGTGTCATGTCGGACGGGAAGACCCGGCCCTACGCCGCGTTGCCCTTCGCGTCCTGGATCGCGCGCCACACGCGCTCCGGGGTCAGCGGCATGTCGATGTGCTTGATGCCGTAGTCCGACAAGGCGTCGAGCACCGCGTTCACCACCGTCGACAGGCTGCCGGCGCAGCCGGCTTCGCCGCAGCCCTTGCTGCCGAGCGGGTTGGTCGTGGCGGGCACGGGGTGATCGCCGACCGTCATGTTGGGCACGTCCTCGGCGCGGGGCAGGGCGTAGTCCATCAGCGAGCCCGTGATCGGCTGGCCGCTCTCGTCGTAGCGGACGTGCTCCATCAGTGCCTGGCCGATGCCCTGCACGACGCCGCCGTGGAGCTGGCCCTCGACCAGCAGCGGATTGATCACCGTGCCGAAATCGTTGACCGCGCTGTAGCGCACGATCTGTACGACGCCGGTATCGGGATCGATCTCGACCTCCGCGACGTGGCAGCCGTTCGGGAACGCCGAGGCGACCGGGTCGCTGGTGTGATCGACGTCGAGCGAGTCGGGCACGCCGTCCGGCGTCTTGCCGTCATGCAGCTTCTTGGCGAGCTCCATGATGTCGATGCTGCGATCGGTGCCGGCGATGGTGAAGCTGCCGCCTTCGAACTCGATGTCGGCTTCGGAGGCCTCCAGCATGTGCGCGGCGGCGCGCTTGCCCTTCTCGATGACGAGCTTGGCGGCGCCCACGATGGCCTGGCCGCTCGCGGTGATCGAGCGCGAGCCGCCGGTGCCGTTGCCGGTGTGGACGATGTCGCTGTCGCCCTGCACCAGCTTCACGCTCTCGAAGGGCACCCCTAACTGATCGCACAGCACCTGCGCGAACGGCGTAGCATGGCCCTGGCCGTAATCGAGCGTGCCGGTGACGAGCTGCACGGTGCCGTCGGCGTCGAACACGATCTTGCCGAGCTCGGGGCTCGGCGGCGCGGTGACCTCGAGATAGGAGCCGACGGCGATGCCGCGCAGCTTGCCGGCCTTCTTGCTCTCCTTCTTGCGCTTGGCGAAGTTCTCGTGGTCGGAGATGTCGAGCGCCTTGTTGAACACGGCCTGGAAGTCGCCGCTGTCATAGGTGACGCCCGAGGAGGCCGCGAACGGGATCTGGCTCGGCTTGATGAAGTTGCGCTTGCGCAAGGTCAGCCGGTTGATGCCCATCTCGTCGGCGGCGCGGTCGATCAGCCGCTCCATGTAGTAGTTGGCCTCGGGCCGGCCGGCGCCGCGATAGGCACCCATCAGCGTGGTGTTGGTCAGCACCGTCTTGATGTCGACGCCCATCAGCGGCGTGCGGTAGACGCTCGAAAAATTCTTGCCGGTGTTGAGTGAGAGCGGACCCGGCGCGACGCCGGTGATGTAGGCGCCGAGATTGCCGTAGCCGGACAGTTTCGCCGCAAGGAAGTGCCCCTCGGAATCGAGCGCCAGCTCGGCGTGGATCTTCTGCGCGCGGCCGTGGCTGTCGGAGAGGAAACTGGTGGAGCGCTCGTCGAGCCACTTCACCGGTTTCCCCAATTCCTTCGCCGCGTACAGGATGCACATGTATTCGGGGTAGTTGATGTTCTTCATGCCGAAGGAGCCGCCGACATTGGCGGTGAGGATGCGCACCTTCTCGTTCGGCACTTTCAGGTTCTTGGCGAGATTGGCCCGGTTGCCCGCGACGCCCTGCGTCGGCACCTGCAGCGTGTAGCGCTCGGACTTCTTGTCGTAGGAGGCAAGGCCGACGCGCGGCTCCATCGAGACCACGGCGACGCGGGTGTTCTCGATGTCGATCCTGGTGACGTGGGCGGCGCTGGCAAAGGCCGCGTTGACCTTGTCCATGTCGCCATAATGGTAGTCGAGCGCGACGTTGTTCGGGATGTGGTCATAGAGCTGCGGCGCGCCGGGCTTGGCGGCTTCCTCGGGGTCCGTCACCGCCGGCAGCGGCTCGATGTCGAGCTCGACCGCTTCGGCCGCGTCGCGCGCCTGCGCCAGGGTCTCCGCCACCACGAAGGCGACGGGATCGCCGACGAAGCGGACCTTGTCGGTCGCCAGCGGCTGGCGGTTGGTCTGGAGCAGGGGCGAGCCATCGCGGCTCTTCAGCGGCAGGCCGCAGGTGAAGGGGCCGTAGCCGGCGGCATCGAGGTCCTTGCCGGTCCACACCCCCAGCACGCCCGGCATCGCCCTGGCGGCGTCAAGGCCGATGCCGCGAATGACGCCATGGGCATGGGTCGAGCGGACCACCACGGCATAGGCCTGGCCGGGCAGGTTGAAATCGTCGGTGTAGCGGCCCTTGCCGCGCACCAGGGTGTCGTCCTCCTTGCGGCGGACCGGCTGACCGACACCGTATTTTTGCAGTGCAATAGCGTTTTCGAGCGTGGACGATTTGGTGTGTTCTTGCATGGAATCGACCTGAAAAGCCGGCATTTGCGCGATTTCGCGGGGCGCCTGGTGGGGGCCGGACCCCATTGAGATAACCCACGGCTCCGTTCACGACAACGCACGAATGGGCATGGTCCCATGTGATGCGTTGTTGCGCAGGCCTGCCGCGCTGCTAATGTTTCAGGCGAAAAAGCAATTCCTGACCGGCCCGAGCGGCCTCGGAAAGACAGTTTGTATGAATGACCACACGCGGCTCCGCGACGGCCATGCGCCGCACGGTGAGCTGGAGGGGTCGATGGCGGCGGTGGCGTTGGCCACCGAACCGGCCGTCCCCGCACAGGCGCTGGGAACCGGCGTCTATGCGGCGCTGGACCTCGGCACCAACAATTGCAGGCTGCTGATCGCCTGTCCGACCCAGGACGGCTTTCGCGTGGTCGATTCCTTCTCGCGCATCATCCGGCTCGGCGAGGGGGTCTCGGCGACCGGGTGCATCAGCGAGGCCGCGATCGAGCGGGCCATCGCCGCGCTCAGCATCTGCCGCGACAAGATCAATCTGCGCAAGGCGCGCCGGCTGCGGCTGATCGCGACCGAAGCCTGCCGCGCCGCCTCGAATGCGGAAGGTTTCCGCAGCCGTGTCGCGGCCGAGACCGGCATCGAGCTCGAGGTGATCGACCGTGAGACCGAGGCCGCGCTTGCCGTGGTCGGCTGCTCGCCGCTGGTCGATCCCAGGGGCAGGGGCGCGATCCTGTTCGACATCGGCGGCGGCTCGACCGAGCTGGTGCGGATCGAGCGCGACGCTCAAAATCCGGAGCCGCGCATCAAAGCCTGGATGTCGATCCCGTATGGCGTGGTCACGCTCGCCGAGCAGTTCGGCGGCCGCGACGTGACGCCGGAGATCTACGCCGCGATGGAGCGCGAGGTGGCGAGCCACGTCACCCCGTTCGCGGAGGAGCACGGCCGCGATCTCACGGACATGCACCTGCTCGGCACATCAGGCACGGTGACGACGCTCGCCGGCATCCATCTCAACCTGCCGCGCTACGACCGCCGCCGCATCGACAGCATCTGGATGAACGATGCCGACATCACCGCGACCATCAACAAGCTGCTCGGCATGAGCTACGAGGAGCGCGCCGGCAACAGCTGCATCAGCGTCGAGCGCGCCGATCTCGTGCTCGCCGGCTGCGCCATCCTCGATGCTATCCGCCGCGCCTTCCCGCTGCCGCGCCTGCGCGTCGCCGACCGGGGCCTGCGCGAGGGCATGCTGGTCGAGATGATGCGCGAGGACGGCGCGCTCAGGAGCTGGTGAGATGGCGAAAGACACCACCGGCCGCTTGCACGTCCAGGTCAAGACCGGCGGCAAGCGCAAATTGTCGTCGAAGCTGTGGCTGGAGCGGCAGCTCAACGATCCCTATGTCGCCAAGGCGAAGGCCGCGGGCTATCGCTCGCGCGCCGCGTTCAAGCTCTTGGAGATCGACGACAAGTTCCGCCTCTTGAAGCCCGGCATGGCCGTGGTCGACCTCGGCGCCGCCCCCGGCGGCTGGAGCCAGATCGCCGCCAAGCGCGTCGGATCGGTCGAAGGCAAAGGCAAGGTCGTCGCGATCGACCTGTTGGAAATGCCCGAGATTCCCGGCGTCGATTTCGCGCAGCTCGATTTCATGGACAATGGCGCGCCCGAGAAACTCACGACGATGCTCGGCGGCGGCGCCGATATTGTGATGTCCGACATGGCCGCCAACACGACGGGCCATCGCAAGACCGACCAGCTCCGCATCGTCGGCCTGGTCGAGACCGCCGCCGCGTTTGCCTGCGACGTGCTCAAGCCCGGCGGCACGTTCCTGGCAAAGACCTTCCAGAGCGGCGCCGACGCCGATCTGCTTGCCCAGCTCAAGCGCGATTTTGCGACGGTGCGTCACGTCAAGCCCGCGGCGAGCCGGCAGGATTCGTCGGAGCGTTACGTGCTCGCGACGGGGTTTAGGGGCGGGGCTGAGCCGTAGCCCCAGACTCCGTCATTGCGAGGAGCGAAGCGACGAAGCAATCCAGAATCTCTCCGCGGAAAGATTCTGGATTGCTTCGCTTCGCTCGCAATGACGAGAGGACCTACCCCAACCTCTGATCCCGCACGTCCTGCGTATCTTCCGTCGCGGCCTTCACGGCGGCCTTCTCCGCACCCTTGCCGGCGCCCTTGCGGCTGGCGATCTCCACCGCCTTGCGGCCGGAGATCTCGTGGCCGGCATCGGCCGGCATCTGCCAGAAGAACCAGCTCGAGGCCGCCGAGGTCAGCGCCACCACGACGAAGGCGGGCATGAACACGGCGGCGTTGAGCTCGCTGACATGGCTGAGCCACATCGTCGTCTCCACCGAGGCCGCGCCGACGGCAACGCCGGCGGAGACCGCGAGCTGCTGGTTGACGCTGACGAGCGTGGTGGCGCGGCTCATCTGCGGGGCCTCCACGTCGGCATAGGCGACCGTGTTGATCGCGGTGAATTCGAGCGAGCGGAAGAAGCCGCCGACCACCAGGATCACCATGATGATGAGCAGCGGCGTCGTCACCGTGAACAGCGCGCAGACGCCGAGGAAGAACGCGCTGACGATCGCGTTCACCGTCATCAGGTTGCGGAAGCCGAAGGTACGGATGAGGCGCGCCGCCAGCGTCTTCATGCCCATGGCGCCGAGCGAGGAGGCGAAGGTGACGAGGCCGGAATGGAACGGCGACAGACCGAAACCGATCTGCATCAGCAGCGGCAGCAGGAAGGGCAGCGCGCCGATGCCAAGCCGGAACAGGAAGCCGCCCAAAATCGCCGCGCGCAGCGTGGGGAGTTTCAAAAGCGAAAAATCCAGCACCGGCGATCCCGTCCGCCGCGCATGGATGACATAGAGCGTCATCGAGATTGCGCCGCCCACGACCAGGGCCGCGACCGTGCTCCACGGCAGCAGATTGAGGCCGGCAACCGACAGGCCGAACGCGATGCCGGCAAGGCCCAGCCCCGCGAGCACCATGCCGTAGAGATCGAACTTCTCCTGCGTCTCGCTCTTGATGGGATCGATGAACTTCAAGGCCATGAAGATGCCGAGCAGTCCGATCGGGATGTTGATCAGGAAGATCCAGTGCCAGGAGGCATAGGTCGTGATGAAGCCGCCGAGCGGCGGCCCGATCACCGGGCCGATCAGGGCAGGGATGGTCACCCACGCCATCGCGTTGACCAGCGCGCTCTTGTCGACCGAGCGCAGCAGCACGAGGCGCCCGACCGGCGTCATCATCGCCCCGCCCATGCCTTGCAGGATGCGCGCGAACACGAAATCGGTGACCGAGGTCGACAGTGCGCAGCCGACCGAGCCGACCATGAACACGCCGACCGCGATCGCGAACACCATCCGCGCGCCGAACCGGTCGGCGGTCCAGCCGCTCGCCGGGATGAACACCGCGAGCGACAGCAGGTAGGAGGTGATCGCGAGCTTCAGCGTCAGCGGGCTGGTGCCGATGTCGGCCGCGATCGCCGGCAGCGAGGTGGCGATCACCGTGGAATCCATGTTTTCCATGAAGAGCGCGGTGGCCACGATCAGCGGGATGACGCGTTGCTTGTCGACCATGACGGATTGGTAATGAAAATCAGAAGGAGGGGTGGACTTGCGGCTTATCACCGTCGCCTTGTGCGGACCATTGCGGATCGACGCATAGCACCTAAATCCTGCGTAACAACGGTGTGACCCTCACTTCCAGGTTGCGCCGGACGGCTGGACACGCTGTCTCGCCCGCTCTTCATCCCCGACCCGCGCCGGCCGGCGGGCGCCGCGGAATGACGACGAGCATGGGCTATCCACGCCGAATTTACTTAAAAAGCCTGTGCATGGCTGGCCAGCCGGCCGAATTGCTTTGATTCGTCACGCGGGCATGCTATCGACCCGCGTCAACCCCACCGATGGGCTCCGATTCGACGGCGATGCCGCAAGGTACGCCGAGGGCGGCGCTCATCCATTGCTATTTGCGGCAGGGCCGCAGGAAGGAGTTGGCACATGGCCACGGTGCAACAAGGCATCCGCGAAGCCTTTACGTTCGACGACGTGCTGTTGAAGCCGGGCCTGTCGGATGTGATGCCTGGCGAGGTCGACATCCGCTCCCGCGTCACCCGCGCCATCCCGCTCAACATCCCGATCATGGCCTCCGCCATGGACACCGTCACCGAAGCGCGCATGGCGATCGCCATGGCGCAGGCCGGCGGCCTCGGCGTCATCCATCGCAATTTCGACCCCGAGGGGCAGGCCGCCCAGGTGCGGCAGGTCAAGCGCTACGAGTCGGGCATGGTGGTGAACCCGCTCACCATCAGCCCCGAGGCTACGCTCGACGATGCGCTCAAGCTGATGAGCGATCACGGCATCTCCGGCATTCCCGTCGTCACCGGCGCCGGCAAGAACACGCCCGGCAAGCTGGTCGGCATCCTCACCAACCGCGACGTGCGCTTTGCCACCGACCGCCGGCAAAAAGTCTCCGAGCTGATGACGCATGAAGGCCTCGTCACGGTGCGCGAGAATGTCAGCCAGGACGAGGCGCGGCGGATGCTGCACCAGCACCGCATCGAGAAGCTGCTGGTCGTCGACGAGCAATATCGCTGCGTCGGCCTGATCACCGTCAAGGACATGGAGAAGGCGGTCGCCCATCCGCTCGCCTGCAAGGACGCGCAAGGACGCCTGCGCGTCGCCGCCGCCACCACGGTCGGCGATACCGGCTTCGAGCGCACCGAGCGGCTGATCGATGCCGGCGTCGACCTCGTCGTCGTCGACACCGCGCACGGTCATTCCCGCCACGTGCTGCATGCGGTGAATCGCATCAAGCGCCTCTCCAATTCCGTGCAAGTCGTCGCCGGCAACGTCGCCACCACCGAAGGCACGCAGGCGCTGATCGATGCGGGCGCGGACTGCATCAAGGTCGGCATCGGCCCGGGCTCGATCTGCACCACGCGCATCGTCGCCGGCGTCGGCGTTCCCCAGCTCACCGCGATCATGGATGCGGTGGAAGCGGCGAAGAAGGCCGACATCCCCGTCATCGCCGACGGCGGCATCAAGTTTTCGGGCGACCTCGCCAAGGCGCTCGCCGCCGGTGCCGACATCGCCATGGTCGGCTCGCTGCTCGCGGGCACCGACGAGACCCCCGGCGAAGTGTTCCTGTGGCAGGGCCGTTCCTACAAGGCCTATCGCGGCATGGGCTCGGTCGGCGCGATGGCGCGCGGATCGGCCGATCGCTACTTCCAGCAGGACATCAAGGACACGCTCAAGCTCGTGCCTGAAGGCATCGAGGGCCAGGTGCCGTACAAGGGACCGGTCGGCAACGTCATGCACCAGCTCGCCGGCGGCCTGCGCGCCGCCATGGGCTATGTCGGCGCACGCGACATGAAGGAGCTGCACGACAAGGCCCAGTTCGTCCGCATCACCGGCGCGGGCCTGCGCGAAAGCCACGTCCACGACGTGACGATCACGCGCGAAGCCCCGAACTATCCGGGCGGGGGTTAGTTCTCGGTCCCGTGCCCCGGACGCAGCGCAGCACCTTTTCGGTGATGCGCTGCAGAGCCGGGGCCCATGTCTTCGCATCGTGCCGTGCTGCTTTCTGGGTCCCGGCTCTGCGCAGCAACGTTGCACGTTGCAGCGCGTCCGGGACACGAGAGCTGCGCGCATCTCTGCGTCCAACCGCTCCGTCGCTTTTGTATTGACGCGCCTCGCTCCCTCCGCTTCCGTCCACGTCGAAAGACAATCCGGAGGAAGCCATCATGTCCCAAGGCAAGCGCATCGTTCTCGCCGCGCGTCCCGTCGGCGAACCAAAACCGTCTGATTTTCGCCTGGAGGAATTCGCTGTCGCCACGCCCGGCGCAGGCGAGGTGCTGCTGCGCACGATCTGGCTGTCGCTCGATCCCTATATGCGCGGGCGCATGAGCGATGGTCCGTCCTACGCCGCGCCGGTGCCGGTCGGCGGCGTGATGGAAGGCGAGGCGGTGAGCGAGGTCGCGGCCTCCAACAATCCGGATTTTAAGGCGGGCGACATCGTCCGCGCACGGACCGGCTGGCAGTCGCATGCGATCTCGAACGGCAAGGGCCTGATCAAGGTCGATCCGAAGCTCGGCCCGATCTCGACCTCCATCGGCGTACTCGGCATGCCCGGCATGACCGCGTATACGGGCCTGCTCGACATCGGCAAGCCGCAAGAGGGCGAGACCGTCGTCGTCGCCGGTGCCTCCGGTGCGGTCGGCTCGGCCGTCGGCCAGATCGCGAAGATCAAAGGGGCACGCGCAGTCGGCATCGCCGGCGGCAAGGACAAGTGCGATTACGTGGTGAAGGAGCTCGGCTTCGATGCCTGCATCGATCACCGCGATCCCGATCTCGCCGCCAAGCTGAAGGATGCCTGCCCGAAGGGCATCGACGTCTATTTCGAGAACGTCGGCGGCGCCGTGTTCGAGGCGGTGTTCCCGCTGCTCAATCCGTTCGCGCGCGTGCCGGTCTGCGGCCTGATCGCCCATTACAACGATACGGAATCCAAGCCGCCGAAGTGGGCGGGTGCCATGATGCGCGCGACGCTGACGAAGCGGCTGACCTTCCGCGGCTTCATCGTCTCCGACTTCGCATCCCGCCACGGCGACTTCCTGCGCGACATGTCCGGCTGGGTCCGCGACGGCAAGGTCAAGTACAAGGAGTTCGTCACGGAGGGCCTGGAGAGCGCCCCTGGCGCCTTCATGGGCCTGCTGAAGGGGGCCAATTTCGGCAAGCAGCTGGTCCGGGTGGGCCCGGACAAGGCCTAGCGCGACAGGGGCTAGGACTCCCGTTGCACCACAGCCACACGGCGGCTGGGGATGGTTAAGAAAGAGTCACCAAATGGTCACACCTGCCCGCAAAAGCCGCAGGTGTGACCCTCTGTTCATTGACGGGCCGGCGAAGGCATTGAATCATCGCGCATATTTCAGGTGCTGCGATGTTAGAGATTGGTATTTTCAGCGTAATCCTCCTGGCGGCCGGCTATTGGGCGACGATGTTCCTCATGGGCCGCCGCGACGACGTCATCCACGGCAAGTTCGTTCATGCTGAGGAGGAAGGCGATTTCACGCACGGCGCCATGCCGGCGCGTCCGCCGTTCCCGAAGCGTCCCGTGAAGGCTGTGCAGCCTGCCAGCGTTGAGCCGACGAGCATCCAGCCTCCGATCGCTGAAGCGAGGCCGGTGAACAGCGCCGCGCTGGAATCCCTGCTCGCCGCGATCCAGCAGGATCTCAAGAGCGTCGCGTAAGCCGCGACGCTCAGACGCTGCCACGCTCGATCAAGGACAATTCGACCGCGAGCCGTTGCTCGGCCGCAGGTGCGCCGGCGAGCCGCGCCAGCAGCAATTCGCCCGCAATGCGTCCCACGGCCGCCGCGTCGAACGAGATGGTGGTGAGGCCCGGCGTGATCTGATCGGCAACGTCGTTGTCGCCGAAGCCGAGCACGGCGAGGTCGCGCGGCACGGAGATGCCGCGGGCGCGCGCCTCGATCAGTGCGCCGGTCGCCAGCAGGTCGTTGGCGCAGAACACGGCATCGACCTTCCCGCCGCGATCGAGCAGGGCGGTGAAGGCGGCGCGGCCGTCGACGAGGCCCGTGATCTCGCCGACGCCGATCTCGTGGACGATCTCGAGGCCGAGCTGTGCGGCTGCCGCGCGAAACCCGTCGCGGCGGAGCGCGCCACGGCCGCTGCTGCGGCCGATGAAGGCGAGGCGGCGATGTCCGGCCTCGGCGAGCCTCTTCGCCGCTATCGCGCCGGCATCCGCATTGGGCAGGCCGACCAGCATGTCGATGGGATCGCGCGGAAACGCCCAGGTTTCGATCACGGGAATGCCGAGCTCGGCCAGCGCCGCGCGGTTCTCCTCGAGCTCGATCACGCCGGTGAACATCACCGCGGCGGGGCGGATGCCGCGCAGCGACTGGATCATCGCGACCTCCTTGGCATAGGAGTAGGAGGTCTGGCCGACCAGCACCTCGAAGCCTTCCGGCTCGAGCGTCGCGGCGAAGCTGCGCACGGCAAGGCCGAACTGCTGGCTGAGGATGTTGGAGACGAAGGCGACGACCACGTTCGACCGGCCCGAGCGCAGCGCGCGGGCGTGCGGGTTGGAGGCGTAGCCGGTGGCCTCGATCACGCCGAGGATGCGCTCGCGGGTCTCTCGATTGACCTTCTCGGGGTGGCGCAGCACCCGCGACACCGTGATCGGCGCGACGCCGGCGCGCTCGGCGACCTCCTCGATGCGCGGCGGCCGTCCGGTCGCATTGCTGCGGCCGGGCGGTGCCGGAATGCGCACGACGTCGTCATAGCCTGGCTTTGCCGGATCGGTCATCGAATCCCGAGGCTAGAGCATGATCCCGAAAAGTGTGAAGCGGTTTTCCGGAAACATCATGCTCAAACAAAAAACCTAAAGCGCGATGACGATTTATCCCAATCTCATCGCGCTTTAGTCGAAGTCGGTGTGGTCTCCAAAACTCAGCGCGCAGGCAACTCGTCACGCGACAGCGCGCGCCCGACCTGGACCAGGCAGTCGCCGCTCTGGCTGTCGGTGTGCAGGCGCTGCGAGATCACGATGCCGTCGGCGGGGAAGCGCAGCACCTCTTCGGCAAGCTCCGGACGCTCGAAGTCATGGTACCAGCCCGCGATGTCGCCCGCCTTGACCCGCGCGCCGACGGTGACCGCGGGCTCGAACCAGCCGCGTCGTGTCGCGAACACGGCCTGGGCATGGCTCTGCAGTGCCAGCAGTTCGGTGGCGCGTTCGACCGGCGCGTGCGGCCCCAGCACCGGGGCCTGGACGAGGCCGAGGGCGAGCAGCAGCCGGTCGACGGCGCGCGCGGTGAACGCCATCGTCTGCGGCGTGACGGTGCCGCCGCCGCCGAATTCGCCTGACAGCCCGATCGCGCCGGCGCGGGCGGCGGCCGCCATCGAGGTCGGCGCAGTCGCACCGTTCTCGGCGACGAAGGCGAAGGGCATGCCGAGCCCTTCCATCAGGCGCAGCGCGTGGCCGAACATCTCGGGCGGGCCCTGCCGCTCGATCAGCGCGCACGGCACATGCGCCATTGAGGTGCCGCCGGAGTGGATGTCGAAGACGACGTCGTGGCGCGGAAACAGCGCGTGCTCGAGGAAGTGCGCCAGGCGGAACGTCGGCGTGCCCGCTTCATCGCCGGGGAAGGCGCGGTTGAGATTGCCCTCATCGAGCGGCGATCGGCGGCGCGCCGCCATCACGGCGGGCAAATTGGCAAAGGGAAGAATGGTGATCTCGCCCTTGATGTCCTTCGCGTCTAGCCGGCGATAGAGCCGCGTCAGCGTGATCTCGCCCTCATATTCGTCGCCGTGATTGCCGGCCATCAACAGCAGTTTTGGGCCGGCACCGTTCTTGATCCGGAAGATCGGGATCTTGAGCTGGTAATAGGGGGAGCGATCGATCGAGAAGGGAATGCCGAGATGGCCGGACCATTTCTGGTCCTTCTCGAAGTCGATCTCGTGAAACAGTCCGGTATGCATGGGAAGCCTCATGGCCGCGCCGTTGCTGGCGGCGGCCGAAGTTTGAAGAAGGAACGGCGCCTTAGAGCAGGGCGACCGCAGTCATCTCGACGCGCAGATCGGGATCGGCGAGACGGGCTTCGACGCAGGCGCGCGCCGGCGGGTTGGCCGGATCGATCCATGCGTCGTAGACCGAGTTCATGGTGTCGAAATCGGTGATGTGCGGCAGGAAGACGTTGACCGCGATCAGCTTGGAGCGGTCGGAGCCGGCTTCCTTGAGCAGTGCGTCGATCTTGGCGAGCACCTGCTGGGTCTGCGACACGATGCCGGCCTTGCGGTCATCGGCGACCTGGCCTGCGATGTGCACCATGCCGCCGGCGGCGACGGCCTGGCTCATGCGTGAGCCGACGACGTAACGTTTGATCATCTCAATTCTCCTCGTGAAGGCCGGCTCCCGCTGCTGCGGGAGCCGTGTGCGAGCTTACAGCGTCGGCAGCGACTGCTCTTCCTTGAACCATTTCAGCTGCAAGGCGCCGAGCTTGCCGTTCAGCTTGTTGAAGAAGATATCGGTGTTGATCCAGTTGAGCAGGTTCTGCTCGCCCTGACGCACGCCGACATGGGCCGGCGACTGGCGGATCAGGAACTTCAGCTCGACTTCCTTGGCTGGGTTCTGGTCCTGCACCTTCAGTGCGATGGCGCTGTTCTCCGCAAAGGTGTCGGCCTGTCCGGCGAGATAGGCCGCGATCGCCGCCGGCGTATCCTCGAAGCGCACCAGCTTCACCTTCGGCGCGTTGTCGGTGAGCCAGACGTCGAGCGTCGAGCCCTTGGCGACGGCAACGCTGCGGCCGTCGAGATTATCTGGCTTCTTGCCGGTGGCGGAGGGCAGCGACTTCGCGCCATAGACGCCGAGATTCACAACCGCATAGGGCTGCGAGAACATCACCTGCTGGGCACGCTCGGGCGTCGCGCCGAGACCCGCGATCAGCATGTCGATCTTGTCCGACAACAGGCTCGGGATGCGCGCAGCGCCCGTCACCGGCACCAGCTCGAGCTTCACGCCCATGTCGGCGGCGATCAGCTTGGCGAGATCGGCATCGAGGCCGGCGATCTCGCCCTTGTCGTCCTTGAAGCCCCACGGTGCGGCATCGGTGAGAATGCCGACGCGAATCTTGCCGGAGCCGAGCACGTCCTGGAGCTTGTCGGCCCTGGCGAGGTTCGGTGCTGCAAGGACGGCGAGGGCCGTCGCCGCGATGGTGAAGAGGGACTTCAATTGTCTCATGACGCTCTCCTTGAAGGGGAAGGGTTTCACTTGGCAGTGCTCATTTGGCAGATGCGATGAAGCTGGCGAGCTCGGGGGTTTCAGGGTTGGCGAACAGTTTGGCCGGCGGTCCCTGTTCCCAGACGCGGCCCTGGTGCATGAAGACGATGCGGTTGGCGACGTTGCGGGCAAAACCCATCTCGTGGGTGACCAGGATCATGGTCATGCCTTGCTTCGCCATCGCCTCCATCACCTTCAACACTTCGCCGACGAGTTCGGGATCGAGCGCCGAAGTCACCTCGTCGAACAGCATGAGGTGAGGTGCCATGGCGAGGCACCGCGCGATGGCGACGCGCTGCTGCTGGCCGCCGGAGAGCTGCTCCGGCCAGGCGTCGATCTTGTCGGCAAGGCCGACCCGGGTCAGCACGTCCTCGGCCAGCGCACGTGCCTTTGCCTTGTCGATGCGGCCGGTGAGCAGCGGGGCCAGCGTGATGTTGCGCTCGACCTTCAGATGCGGAAACAAATTGAAGGCTTGGAACACGATGCCGACGCGTTGACGGAATTTCTTGAGGTCCGGCATTTTGGCGTGGACCTTCTGGCCCTCGACCCGGATCTCGCCGGAATCGACGCTCTCCAGCGCGTTGATGCAGCGGAGCAGCGTCGACTTGCCCGAGCCCGAGCGGCCGATGATAGTGACGATCTCGCCTTCCTCGACGTCGAGCGAGACGCCCTTGAGCACCTCGACCTTGCCGAATGTCTTGTGCACGTCGCGGATTTCAACGAGAGCCATCGAGGCGGGCCTCCAGGGAGCGGGACCAGAGCGTGAGCGGCAGGCACAGCGCGAAATAGATCGCAGCGACCAGCGCATAGGTGAGCAGCGGCTGGAACGTCGCCGCGCTCACCACCTGGCCGGCGCGGGCGAGCTCGACGAAGCCGAGGATGGAGGCAAGCGAGGTGCCCTTGATGAGCTGCACCAGGAAGCCGACTGTCGGCGGCAGCGACAGCCGCAGCGCCTGCGGCGCGATGATGTGGCGGAACTGCTGCCAGGCGGAGAGGCCGAGGCAGGCGCCGGCCTCCCACTGCGCCTGCTTCACAGCTTCCAGTCCGCCGCGCCAGATCTCGCCGAGGAAGGCGGCGGTGTAGAGCGTGTAGGCGATGGTCACGGCGACCAGCGCCGGCACCTGGATTCCCAGGAACACCGGCATGCCGAAATAGAAGAAGAACAGCAGCCCGAGCAGCGGCACGCTCTGGATCACCTGGATGAGTGCGGCCATCGTCCAGCGCAGCCCGGCAAAGCGGCTGATGCGGCCCATGGCGAGCCCGAGCGCCAGCGGCGCACCGAAGAGCAGTGCGAGCACGACCAGCGCGACGGTCCAGCGCAGCGCGGTGAACAGCGAGACGAAATCGATGAGGGAGAAGGATCGCATCGCCTGTCCCTCAGCGCCGCCGCGGCCAGCGGAAGGCGGCCAGGCTGATGATGGCGAACAGCGCCTTGAACGCCATCGCCATCGCGAAATAGACCGCGCAGATCACCGCATAGACCTCGAAGCTGCGGTAGGTGCGGCTCTCGATGAAGCCGGCGACGTGAAACAGTTCATCAGTGGCGACCTGCGAGGCGAGCGAGGTGCCGAGCAGCAGCAGCACGAACTGGCTGGTCACAGCTGGATAGGCGTTGCGCAGCGCCGGCGGCAGGATGATGTGGCGGAACACTTGCCAGCCTGAGAGTCCGAGGCACTGGCAGGCCTCGACCTGGCTGCGCGGGATGGAATCCAGGCCAGCGCGGATGATCTCGACCGAATAGGCGCCGAAATAAAGCGACAGCGCCACGCAAGCGGCTTCGAACGCCGGCAGCTTCAACCCGAAGTTCGGCAGCACGAAGAAGACGATGAAGATCTGGATCAGCGAGGGCGTGTTGCGGAACAGCTCGATGTAGCCGCGCACCAGCCAGCGTAGCGGCGTGATGCGCCCCTTCAGCGCGACCGCGCCGGCGATGCCGATCACGAGGCCGGCCAGCGCCGAGATCACCGTCAGCTCAAGCGTGACGATGGCGCCGTCGATGAGCTGGTTCTGATAGCGCCACAGCGGCAGGAAATTCATCGCGCCCGCTCTCAGCCGAACTGGGTGGGGAAGGCGCGCGTCACGACGCCGTCGGCGTCGAGGCCGAGGACGACGCGCCAGCGGTCGAGACAGGTGCAGGGATGCGAGATGCCGAAGGCGATGATGTCGCCGACGGCGGGCGCGGCTTCGGGCGCAACGGAGAGGAACGCATGCTGGTCGTTGAGGCGGGTCACGGCGAGCCCGGCAGCCAGCCCATGCTGCTCGACGCCGTCGCGGAAGATGCGCAAGGGCAGGGGCAATCCCTGATCGAACGACACATCGCGCATGCCGAAGCCCGCGATCGCAAGCCCGGCCTCGGGCCGCGACAGCACCTCGGCCCAGAGCGTCAGCGCGGGACGAAAGCTTTTGGCGGCGGAGTGGTGCAGGCCGTCGACGAGGAGGCCGCCGCGCCGATCGATGTCGGCGAAAGCGCGCGCATAGATGCCGTGATCGGCGAAGAACAGCGCACCGGAGCGCAGGAGGACGATGGCGTTGCCATCCGCTTGGGCGACCGGCGCCAGCGCGCGTGCGACGATGTCGAAATAGGCGGAGCCGCCGGCGCTGATGAGCAGCGGCCGTTGCGGGGCGGTGGCGCGCACCAGCGCGAAGGTCTCGACGGTCCGCTCCAGCAGCGCCTCGATCGCGCGCATCGTCGCCTCGGCATCGGACGTCGCGGCTGCGCCCTCATAGGTCGCAACGCCGCCGAGCACGAGCCTGTCGGCGCTAAGCACGGCCGCGATCGTCGCCGCGACCGCGGCGGGATCGCGCGCGCCGGCGCGGCCCGCGCCGAGCTCGACCAGCACGGAGAGTTCGCTGCGTCTGGCGATGCGCGCGGCTTCGGCGAGCGCTGCGACCGCCGCGGGCGAGTCCGCGAAGGCGTGAAAGTCGACATCGGGGTAGGCGCTGAGCAGCGCGCCGAGCCGGCGGCCGGCCGCCAGCCCGCCGATCTCGTTGGCCAGCAGCAGGCGGCGCTCGCCGCTCGCAAGCAGCACGGCGGCCTGCTGGATGTTCGCAACCGTCGTGCCCCAGGCGCCCGCTGCGCGCAGCGAGCGCGCCAGCTCCGGCGACATCGGCGTCTTGGCGTGCGGTGCGACGGCAACGCCGGCGCTCCTGCACCAATTCAGGAAGAGGTCGCGGTTGGCTGCGAAGGCGGCTTCATCGAGGGTGAGGGCTGGCAGCGCGAGATCGCCGCGCGACGGTGACCAACGCTGGCTGCCGACGTCCTCGGTGGCGAGGCCATCGACCAGGGGGATGCCCCGCGTGGTCGTCGAAAGGCGGCTATCCCTTGGGGACAAGAACTGCATCGTCGCTCCCTCAGCGGCCTTCGACCGCCGCGGCAACGATATAACTGAATGACAACGTTGTCATTAGCCAAATCTAGCCGTTATGGGGACAAGTTCGATGCAGGATGGTATTTAGATAGGGATTTGTGCCGCCAGATTAAGCTCGCCGCGGATCGAGCTAGTGCTCGCCGCCCATCTGGGCGAGCACTTCCTCTATGTCGATGTCGGCCTGACCTGCGGCCCTGAGGTGGCGGACCTCTAGGCTGTCGGGCCGGAAGCGGTACTCGACGAGGCCGGTCTCCTTGACCGCGATACGGTCCTGGCGGGCGTCGTTGATCCTGAAGCCGACAGAGGGCGCCCAGACGTGGCGGGTGTGGCGGAAGGTGAAGTCGCGCCGTTGATGCACGTGGCCGCTGGCGATGAGGCGCAGGTCGACATGCGCGAACATCTCGATCAGCCGCGCGCGCGCCGGCTGCGGCACGTAGCGGATCGAGGTCTCCGGCGTCTCTGGATCGTCGGGCAGGTTGAGGAAGAGCGGCTTGTGCAGGAACAGCGCGACCGGCCTGCCGTTCACGCGCACAACTTCCGAGGCGAGCCAGTCGAACTGCTCGGCCTCGAAGGCGAGGCCTGAATTCATCACCAGCGTGTTGAGGCCGATGAAGCGCCAGCCGGCGGCCTCGAACGACCAATGATCCTCGCCGATGATGTCGCAGAATTGCCGGCGATGCGCCTCCGTGACCGGCGGCTTCGGCGCCGGCCCGATCGCGGTCGGATTGTCGCCGATGTCGTGATTGCCGGGAAGGTAGCGGCAGGGAACGGGCAGGGCGTCGTGCAGGCCCTTTGCGAACAAGACATCGTCGCGGCCGCTCGGCCCGTCGAAAGAGACATCGCCGGTGTTGACGACGAGATCGGGCCGCTCCGTGTCGATGTGCTCGCAGACCGCGTGGAAGTTTGCGATCAGGCCGGGAAAGCGCCGGCCGAGATGGGTGTCGGAAATCTGCGTGAGGCGAAATTCGGACATGGCGTCAGCATATCCGCGCTCGCTTGTCGGAACGATGACGCGCGCGCGTCATCGGCGCTCGAACAAAGTTTAAAGCACGCGATAGCGGATGGTGTAGGCGTCCTGCGGGGCGACGCTGCCGGCCGCCGGCGAGGCGATGCGGTCGGCGAGATGCCAGGGGCCGAACTCGACGGTGCGATGCGGCTCGGCGGCGAGGCGCAGGCGGAATTCGAAGGTGCCCTTGCCGGGCAGGTTCACGACCAGCACGCGGTCCGCGGTGCGGTGGTTGAGGGCGACCGCGCCGCGTAGCACCGCGCGCCCGTCGTTGAGGTCCCGCACGCCGTCCACCAGCGCCAGGGTCTGGTTGCGGTCGGTGTGCAGCTCGATCTGGCTGTCGTTCACGGTCGTCAGCGTTTCCCGGGGCATGCGGATCTCGAATTCGACCGCAGGCTTTGACGGATTGAGCCCGAGATAGGCGAGCGCGGCGTGGCGCATGTCGTAGGCGGCAAAGGCGAGCAGGACGAGCGCGGCGAGCGTAGCGAGACCGTGCCTGACGACGTCGCGCCAGCTCCGGTAGCTCAGGCGGAAATACACCGTCATCGCCAGAGCCACCGCGAGCGCGGTTGCGATACCCGCCAGCGCCGACATCAGGATGCCGAGCTGGCCGTCAGCGGATTCGATCCAGGGGCTAATCCAGCCGTTCATGGCGGTCTCTCGCCTTGTGCCCCGAAAAGGGGCGGAAATTGCTTTGACAATCGCTGGTTGGTCGCGGATGCGGGAACACCGGTTCAACTCGCTGATTGTCAGCGTCGGGAGTCGCGGCTAATGACGGTCGCGGCGTTACGCCTTACGGGAAAGTTCCGATGTCCGTCCAAATGGTCCTGCTGCCTGTCTTCGTGCAGGTCGGTCTCACCTTCGCGCTCCTGATCGGCATGGCCTTCGCGCGCCGCCGCTCGCTGGTCTCGGGCGAGACCAAGGCCCGCGACATCGCGCTCGGCGAGGCGAACTGGCCCCAGGGCGCCACCCAGATCGGCAATTGCTACCGCAACCAGTTCGAGCTGCCGGTTCTGTTCTACGTCCTGATCGCGCTGGCGCTGCCGCTGCGCCATGCCGATCTCTTCATCGTGCTGATGTCCTGGGTGTTCGTGGTGACGCGTTTTGCCCATGCGGGCGTGTTCGTCTCCTCCAACGATCTCGGCCGCCGCTCCACGATCTGGCTCGCCGGCGTGCTGGTGCTGCTCGCGATGTGGATCTACTTCGCGCTGAGAATGCTGTTGGTGATCTGAGCTTTATCCGCTCAATCTAATCTGAAAGATTCAAATGACCCCCGCTGCCCGGCTGTCCGCAGCCATTGAACTGATCGACACCATCGAGAAGGACCGCGTGCCCGCGGCCAAGGCGCTGAAGGAGTGGGGCACCGCGCACCGCTTCGCCGGCTCCGGCGACCGCGCCGCGATCGCCGGCCTCGTCTGGGACGTGCTGCGCCGCTACGCCTCGAGCGCCTGGCTCATGGACGCCGACACCGCGCGCGCCAGGCTGATCGGCATGCTCCGCCTCGAGCGCGACATGGACGCGGCGACGATGTCCGCCATGTTCGACGGCAGCCGCTTTGCGCCGTCGCCGCTGACCGAGGCCGAGCAGGCGGCGCTCAGCCATCGCTCCCTCAAGGATGCACCGGCAGCCGTTGCGGGCGACTATCCCGAGTGGCTCGACCCGTATCTTGCAAAGGTCTTCGGCGAGGACCGCGCCGCGGAAGCCGCCGCGATGGCGAGCCGGGCTCCGCTCGATCTGCGCGTCAACACGCTAAAATCCAATCGCGACAAGGTGCTGAAGGCGCTTGCTCATCTTCATGCGAAACCGACGCAATGGTCGGCAACGGGCTTGCGCATCGAGCTTTCCGCCGATGCGCGCAATCCGGGCATCCAGGCCGAAGAGGATTTCATCAAGGGCGGCGTTGAAGTGCAGGATGAGGGATCGCAGCTTGCGGCCCAGTTCACCGCGGCAAAACCCGGCGAGCAGGTGATCGACCTCTGCGCCGGCGCCGGCGGCAAGACGCTGGCGCTCGCCGCCCTGATGCAGGGCAAGGGCCGCCTGATCGCGACCGACCGCGACAAGCGCCAGCTCGCCCCGATCCACGAGCGGCTGTCGCGCGCCGGCGTCCACAATGCCGATATCCGCACGCCCAAGGGCGAGGCGGATCCGCTCTCGGACATCAGCGGCAGCGCCGACCTCGTCGTGATCGATGCCCCCTGCACGGGAACCGGGACCTGGCGCCGCAACCCCGACGCCAAATGGCGGATGCGCCCGGGCGCGCTGGAGATCCGCCTGCGTGACCAAGCCGAGGTGCTGGAGCGCGCGGTCCCGCTGGTCAAGCAGGGCGGCCGCATCGCCTACATCACCTGCTCGGTGCTGGCGGAAGAGAACGGCGAGCAGGTGAGGGCCTTCGTCGGGCGCCACCCCGAATTTTCGGTGGTCCCGCCCGAGCAGACCGCGAGCGTGCTCTGGGACAAGGCGGAGGATTTCGCGCAAGCCGCGCTGCAGTCGCCCGAAGGCTGGCTGATGACGCCGCGGCGGACGGGAACGGATGGGTTCTTCGTCTCGGTGTTGAAGAAGGCGTAGCTCCCGTAGGGTGGATTAGCCGGCGGCTGCGCAAAGCGCATCCGTCGGCGTAATCCATCACGTCTCTCTCCGGCGTTGCAGGCGTTGGCGGATTACGCTGCGCTAATCCGCCCTACGGCACCGCTGCTGCGGAAAGCGCAGCTCTCGTAGGGTGGGCAAAGGCGCGAAGCGCCGTGCCCACGATTTTGCCCGTTGCGAGGGGATGGTGGGCACGGCGCAAGAGCGCCTTTGCCCACCCTACGGGACCGCCTATCGACGCGGCATCACCACTGATCGACGTTGTCATCCGGGCCCAAAAGCAAAAGCCCCGCAGACCGGTCCCGGTCGCGGGGCTTTCTTGTTCTAGCGTTCTGCCGGTACGTCCGCGGTCAGAACGTTGCGCAGGCGTTAGCCGACGCGGAGATTGTCAGCCGACGACTTGCCGCTGCGGCGGTCGGCGACGATGTCGAACGAGACCTTCTGACCCTCGTTGAGGGAGGAGAGGCCAGCGCGCTCGACGGCGCTGATGTGCACGAACACGTCCTTCTGGCCGTCGTCCGGCTGGATGAAACCATAACCCTTTTGGGTGTTGAACCACTTCACGGTGCCCATAGCCATGGGAATTTCCTTTAGTTAGTTAGATGAGGTTACGCACGTGGGCCGGTGCGCAGCATTGCGCCCATAGCCCTGATGAGTCGATGTTTGGAGAATTCATCTGGAAACGTGCGCGCCCGTCTGAAACGAAGCGAAGCGGCCCAGTCGTTCGGCCAAGTATCGATGATCACAATATAGCGAGAATTTGGGGCCACTTCAAGGCACCACCCGTGGTTCGGGATGCCGCGAAACTTTGCTATTTTGCGGTGCAAATTAACCGTCTTGGCGCCTCTCAATCGACGATGAAAAGCGTGGCACCCGTGGCCGTCGAGGACCGGTGCGCGGCGTCGCCGAAATCCGAAACCTGGTAGCTCATCCCCGCCGTCAGCTTGAACTTGCGCCCATCGCGCAGCTCGGAATCGAGCTCGCCCTTGACGACAAAGATCACGTGGCCGCGGTCGCACCAATGATCGGCGAGATAGCCCGGCGAATACTCGACCATCCGCACCCGGAGATCGCCGATATTGAGCGTGCGCCATGTGGCTTGGCCCGTCTCGCCGGCATGCGCGGTGGGCTCGACCTTGCTCCAGTCGGTGACGGTGAAGGGGGAGGTGGGCAGTTTCATCGGGGAATCCTGTGTCAGAGCCGGCAGTCTCGTTGATAGCGCAGGCCCGCGCCTCCGTCATGGCGAGGAGCGAAGCGACGAAGCAATCCAGAAATGCATCGGCGGCAGCAGTCTGGATTGCTTCGCTGCGCTCGCAATGACGATGTGGAAGCAGCAGGCCCGCTAGTTGACCGTCACTCTGAGGTGCCGGAGCGTAGCGGCCTCGAAGGGCGACAGCCCAACTGCCAGCTCGGCCGTGCATCCTTCGAGGCTCCCCATGGGACGCGTTGCGTCCCATGCCTCGCACCTCGGGATGACGGGGAGCGAGCGAAATCGCTGCACCAAAAGGCGCTGGTTAATGCGGCAAATGGTTCGCCGACCCCTGCACGATCAGCCCCGCCTCATTCACCCGCAGATATTCGCAGATCCTCTTCCCCCGCTCGTTTTCGTAAAACACCACCACGCTGTCCGGGCTGACGAACACGTCGATCAGCGTGAAATGCAGCCCCGGCAAAAGCCCGAGCGCCTTGCCCCAATAGGCCCGCAAGTTGTCCTTGCCGCGCACCGTGCCGCTGGCATCGAAGCCCAGCGCCGGAATCCGGTCCGAGGTCATCACGGCGGCCTCGTCGTAGAGCTTCAGCACGCGCTCGAGATCGCGCGTATTCCAGGCATCGACCCAGGTCCGGCCGAGCGCGGCAAGCGTTGATGGCTGATGATGCAAAGGCATGGCATTCCTCCCTGATCGGCCCCCGTTTTGGTGAGGCCAATTAGGTCAATATTACTTACCTATATCCGTTTGTCCATGCCCAAAGAAGCATGTGGGCGCGCGAGCGAGCGCGGTTGCGGGCAGGGGGCTCATCGCGTATCTGCTTGCCATGACAGCAGCACAGAACGACCGCTCCGCGTCGACGCCCTCGGTGGCCTCGGCGCATGACAAGATTCTCATCGTCGACTTCGGCAGCCAGGTGACGCAGCTGATCGCGCGTCGCGTGCGCGAGGACGGCGTCTATTGCGAGATCGTCCCGTTCAACAAGGCCGAAGAGGCCTTCAAGGAGATGAAGCCGAAAGCGGTGATCCTCTCCGGTGGCCCCGAGTCGGTGCACGAAGCCGGCTCGCCCCGCGCCCCGCAACTGATCTTCGCCTCCGGCGTGCCCGTGATGGGCATCTGCTACGGCCAGATGACCATGGCGGCCCAGCTCGGCGGCGAGGTCGAGGGCGGTCATCACCGCGAATTCGGCCGCGCCGATGTCGAGGTGAAAGCCGAGAGCAAGCTGTTCGAGGACGTCTGGTCGTCAGGCAGCAAGAACCAGGTCTGGATGAGCCATGGCGACCGCATCACCAAGATGCCGCCGGGCTTCTCGGTCGCCGGCACCTCGCCGAACGCGCCCTTCGCGATCATCCAGGACGAGAAGCGCAAGTATTACGGGTTGATGTTCCACCCCGAAGTGGTGCACACGCCCGACGGCGCCAAGCTGATCCGCAACTTCGTGCGCAAGATCGCCGGCCTCACCGGCGACTGGACCATGCGCGCCTTCCGCGAGGAAGAGATCGCGAAGATCCGTCAGCAGGTCGGCAAGGGCAAGGTGATCTGCGGCCTGTCCGGCGGCGTCGATTCCGCCGTCGCGGCCGTGCTGATCCACGAAGCCATCGGCGACCAGCTCACCTGCGTCTTCGTTGATCACGGCATGCTGCGCCTCGACGAGGCCAAGACCGTCGTCGACCTGTTCCGTCACCACTACAACATCCCGCTCGTGCACGTGGATGCCTCCAAGCAATTCCTCGGCGAGCTCGAAGGCGTCACCGACCCCGAGACAAAGCGCAAGACCATCGGCCGCCTCTTCATCGAGGTGTTCGAAGCGGAGGCCAAGAAGATCGGCGGCGCCGACTTCCTGGCGCAGGGCACGCTCTACCCCGACGTGATCGAGAGCGTCTCCTTCACCGGCGGCCCCTCGGTGACGATCAAGTCGCACCACAATGTCGGTGGTCTGCCCGAGCGCATGAACATGAAGCTCGTCGAGCCCCTGCGCGAGCTGTTCAAGGACGAAGTGCGCAAGCTCGGCTACGAACTCGGCCTTCCCGAAATCTTCGTCGGCCGCCACCCGTTCCCGGGCCCGGGCCTCGCCATCCGCTGCCCCGGCGACATCACCAGGGACAAGCTCGACATCCTGCGGAAAGCGGACGCCGTCTACATCGACCAGATCCGCAAGCACGGCCTCTACGACGACATCTGGCAGGCCTTTGCCGTGCTGCTCCCGGTGAAGACGGTCGGCGTCATGGGCGACGGCCGCACCTACGACTACGTCGTCGGCCTCCGCGCCGTGACCTCGACCGACGGCATGACCGCGGACTTCTACCAGTTCGACATGAAGTTTCTGGGCGAGACGGCGACGCGCATCATCAACGAGGTGAAGGGCGTGAACCGGGTGGTGTACGACGTGACGAGCAAGCCGCCGGGGACGATTGAGTGGGAGTAGGGAGTAACTTTGCGAGGCGTAGGTGTCGACCAGGTTTCTCAAGCGGTATGTATTGTCGTCCGACAATCATAAGTTCGTCGGGCGCATCTACGATCTTTCAATAGTGGGGATGCACTTCGCAACCTACGAGGATCTCTCGAAGCACGCCGACTGCAAATACGTCTACGACGTCAACTACGCGCTGTCGATGCTCACGCGACGGGTCGAGTCTCTCAATATGGTTGGCAGTATCCTGTGGCCAACCAACATGTCCGAGAATTTCAAGGAGTTTCCCGTTTCGCGTTACGAATGGCTTGCTGTGGCAGCCGACGTGTTTCTGGGCCGCTACATTTCTGTGGCCGACTGCGCAATGATCCTCGTAAACGAAGTGTTCGAGTGCGGTCTAACACCCGAAGCCTGCACGATGCAGAACCTCAAGAAGACGTCGATGTCGCGGAAGATCTCGACGCATCTCAAGGAAATGATCGACGATCAAGGACTCTTGCGTAAAGAGCGCAACAGTCGGTTCCACCATGGAGCGGAACGAGAGTTTAGCTCCGATGATCGGATGTTTCGGGTCGCGGCCTTGTTCGAGCATCGGTTCAGCGGGATAGTTGGGCCTAACGGTCGAAAGCTTCCAATTGAGCGGCTCTTTCGAGAAGGACTCGTCGAACTTCAGCGTGACTTTAACTGCGTCATGAGAAGGGTGGAGAGGCAGCTCGATAGCCTTTACGGTATGCTTCAGCCGGAATTTGAAGGTCGATTTTCTCCGAAGTTTAGAGTCGGGCCGTTTGCTCATAGAGGGGCAGCGTAGAATGATTTTCAAGAATGTTGGAACCGTCATGCCAGTCTGGCAAGTCCGGCGTGTTGATCCCGGCTATATCTACGTGATTGAGAGCGGCGGCCGATACAAAATCGGAAAGACCACACGTACGAAAGACCGTCTCAGAGCGGCAAAGACCTGGCTGCCCGACATGACGTTAGTTGGGTTTAAGCCCTTCTGGGGTGTTTCTCATCATGAGCGACAGCTTCACGCTGGATTTGCTAGCTATTGGTATTCGCAAGAGTGGTTCAATTTCGAAGGGGATGATGACGCTCGAGATCTGCTACTTAATGGGTTCGTAGCCTTCAGCGATCACAATCCAGACCGGAACTCTGTCGACTTTATTTATTGGTTTAATGGTGATGGCATGACCGAGTTTCTGATCGAGATGGATCGACAGAATCTCTCCCTGTCGAAGTTTCAAAGACAAGAATCGTTCACAAAGAAGAGGGCGTAGCTAGGCCCTAAGGCAGAGCACTATCACGTCTGCCAAGCTGTCCCACATCGACATCAGATGTTCGGGCGATGGAGCGAAGTTCGGCGAATGGACGTAGCGGTTGAGTGTGTCCGCCGAAACGAGCTTGTCGCCTTGTTTGAACTTGCGAAGCACGTCCATTTGCTTGTTGTCGATTTTGCCTCCTGCCTGAAGATGGAGGCCAGCCTTTTCCAGTCGCGTCGCGAGCTTGTCGTTGTCGTGGACTGAGACGCCTGCCTCTTTGATATAGTTCTCCAATGCAAGTTCAATAAGCACGCGGAGCAACACCGAAATTGCGTTTGGGTGCTTTCTGAGATCGAGATGAAATTGAAGCTCTTCCCAAATCTGATGGTGGCGCTGAAGGCGGCCCGGCCAAGTAAGTCCGAAGTCCTTCTGTGGGATCAGCGTTGAGCGTAACGTCGGCACTGCTTTTGCGGTTGGCTTCGCCTTTGCTAGCTTTGGAGCCGGCCTTGTACCGCCATCCTTAGTTAATGTGTCGGTTGGTCCTGGAAGGATGCCTTCGTTCTCAAGCTTGTTGAGATACGCCTCTTTGCCGTCGACATCCCAGAGATGGCCCAGGACGATCTCTCGGCTAGCAAGGTCATTCGCGATTCGGGCGAGCGCGCCAAGCGACTTTGCTTCATCATGGGTGAACTCAAATCGACCACCCTTCATGCTGATGCCAACGCGATTCCTAAAAGGTTCGGCTGAGAGCAGACGGTTCATTGTGGAGCGAGGGATCTTTCTGCGCGACGGCAAGAGATGCGCTCCGGCCAATCGCCTCTCGACTTCGTCAGCGACACTCGGTCCATTGGCCTTGCCGGTACGAGCAACGAAGGTTGCCTTCATCCGGTCGTCCCACGTGCTCTGACCAACCCCGTTCTGGGTGCCGGTGTGCCGGCGAAAGAGGATCTCATCAATGCGATCGCGGTCAGACTCAACTTGGCACTGGAAGTCTCTAGGGAATGAGCCTTTCCAGCGAGACCGTTGCTCGCGAAAGAACGCCTGAAGTTCGATCGTCGGGGCTCGACGAGGATCTTCAAGTAGCTTTAGGCACGTCACGCGCCTATTGCCATCAAACACGATAAATTTGTTCTTCTCGGGCGAGACGAGTGGGATCTCATAAATTTCGCCACGATCAACAATGTCTTTCGCAAGGTTGCGCATATGCTGCTCGCGCTCTTTGAAGAGCCAAGCAATGGCGGCGGTTTCGTTTTCCAGTTCGCCGTGCCGGTCGTTGGCGCGATTGACTTCAAGTGAGCTCAGCGGAAGGTTTCTGATCGCCATTGTCTCCCCCGAGCGCAACGTTACCAGCATAGGTTGTTCTGACAAGCTTCTTGTAGGCGTGAAATTTGGCTCAGCGGGTGAGAAGGTCACTAAGTCCCATTCCTTCTAACTGGACATGGTCCGTCGGGCGCTCACAACCGTGGACAATTATTGTTGCCAAGTCGCTTAGGTCTTTTATGCCGCCTCTCGTCCCCGCCGCCCAATTTGTCGCACCCTCCCTGTGAACCCCTTCACACGCACGCTCCCCTCCACCATGCGACAAAACACCTGTTGTGATTGTGCGTGGTAATTTCCCACCACATCAGCTTCAAACGAGCTGCACACGTCAGAACGACATGTTGAAATAGCCGTCGACCGGCCGTCGCGCCGGCCGATGAAAGCTATGGAGACACTATGGCTGACAAACACGGACAGAGCATGGTTGGGACGTGGACCAAAACCACGGCGGCCGCGTGTGCGGACAAGTATCCTGCAACTCTCACCTTCTCGACCGGCACTTACCGCGGCGTGCGCGGCAAAGGGCAGGGCATGGTGTGGTGGGATGCGGGCATCTACCGTCTCGAAGACTCCCACACACTCGTCGTCGGGACGGCGAACGATGAACTTGTGACCTATCGCATTTCACTCGAGGCCGACCGGTTTGAGTTCACGGATTCAGAAGGGTGCCTTGTGACCTATCGGCGCGCGTAGGATTTCAAGGACGCCCTGGCCGACCAGAATAACGCGGGGCTTACCCCGCGAACGATCCCGCGGCTCATTTCGATCGCCTCGTCATTGCAACGAGGAGATTACGACATGTGCAATTGTTCAGAGCATGGATCGAGCGGAAGCCTTGCGAAGATGACCGATGCGTCGGTCGAGCCGGCGATGAAGCCGCAGGTCCCTCTGTCGCGCCAGATCAGTTTTGGCGATGAGGAGCCCGGCGACCAGCCGGCCGCAACCGACCTGCAGCCGATCCCGCCGTTCCGGCTGTGCAAGCTCGATTTCCGCGAGGGCTGCTACCAGATCAACTTCAGGCCGACGGCGAGCCTTGTGACGTTCGAAGGCACGCTGCGCGTCGATCGCTCGGCGCCCGACGGCGGCGCTGATCATCTGATCGTCAGCGGCGATCTCTACTCGAAGCGGCTGGTGATTGATCCGCTCCCCCATCCGCTGCCGCCTGTGGGGGGTACCGACGAAGAAGATGACGCGGCAGGGGACCCCGGCCTGACGAGCCTTGCCGCCTCGCTCAGCGCGGTCGACGAGCCCGTCATTCCGCATCCGATCCTGCGGCCGCGGATCCCGATCTTCCCGCGCGCGCGCTATCATTCCTATCTCCGGGTGACCAGCGTGTCCGCACCGTTCGCGGTGCCGTTTCCTAGGAAGTGCGAGCTGACCATCGTTGCCGAGCAGTTCAACTACACGCAGCCGCCGGCCGGCCAGTTCAAGGGCTCGTTCCCGGCAACGCCCTCGCGCACCGTGACGATGAAGCTGTCGAAGGTGCCGGCGCCGTTCCCGTTCTCGCTGACCGGCGGGCCGTTCTACCAGGGCCGGCTGTTCGAGGGCGGCGTCGACAAGGGCAGCATCACGCTCGCCTGGGTCTCGAAATTCTTCCGCCGCTGCACGCTGGAGATCGACACGCTGGTCGGAGCGGTGCGGCCCGCGCCGGTGCCCGATGGTGCCGGCGGCACGGAGTTCTTCGATACGGTCTTCGCCAAGACCGGCTGGCAGCTCACCGTGGTGCAGGACCAGTTCAACGTGCCTGTCCCTGCGGGCGTCGTGCCGACCAATTGCTGGAGCTCGGCGGATCTGCACGCGCTGATGACCACCGTGCGCAATCCCGCGACCAATCTCGACACCGAATGGCGCGTGCACATGATCGTCGTGCCCGCAAAGCTCGGCTGCTCGCGCGGCATCATGTACGACCAGATCGGCGTGCCCCGCGAGGGCTGCGCCAGCTTCTCTGACGACGGCTATCCGGTCGCGGACTCCTCGAACTTCGGTCTTGCCGCCAACAAGAAGCAGCGCGACGTGCCGCGTGCGTTCCTGCGCAGCGCGACCCACGAGTTGACGCACACGCTGAACCAGATCCACCAGGAGCAGGAGACGGCGGCCGACAACTCGATCATGACCACGACGCCGAGCGTCGCGGATGTGCTCGGCGGTCCCGCCACCGGCGCGCCCGGCGTATTCCCCGACCAGATCAAGCTCGCGCACAACACCAATGTGCGTCATCACCTCAACCACATGCCCGATCCCGTCATCCGTCCGGGCGGATGGCCGTTCGCGAGCTGGTTCCCGACCGGCGCGCCGCAGGCCGCCGACCGGCACGATTTCGAGCCGTCGGAGCTTGCGCTGACGGTGACGGCCACGACCGACCGCGTCGCGCTCGGCCAGCCGCTGGACCTGACCTGGACGATGACGAACACCAGCGGCGTGTCGCTGCGCGCGCCGAACGACGTCAGCGTCGAGGCGTTGTTCGCATCGATCACCGTCACCGACGGCGAGGGGCGCGAGCGGCCCGTGCGGCCCTTCGTGATCCTGTGCGAGCACGCCAAGGTGGCCGAGCTCGAGCCCGGCCAGAGCGTCACGGCGTCTGCAAAGGTGTTCTGGAGCACGGCGGGCTTCGCCTTCGAGAAGCCGGGCCGCTACCGCGTCGACGTCGCGGTGTCGTGGTCGGCGCAAGGCGTGATGGTGGGCGTGCAGTCGGGCCTCGACGTGTTCGTCGATTATCCGACCAGCTCGACCGACAACCATTCGGCCAATCTCGTTCTGCATCCCGAGGTCGGCAAATGGGTGGCGCTCGGCGGCGATGCCTATCATCTCGGCGAAGCCTGCCGGCGCCTGCAGGCGCTCAGCCAGATCGAGCCGGCGGTACGGGCCGCTCCCGGCGACGGCCCGGCCGCGCCGCGCGCGATCGACGGCTTTGCCGATCTGCTGCCCGACCGCGCCAAGCTCGCCCGCTTGCGGCCCGAGCTGACCGCGGGCAGCGGCGGCCGCGCAGGCCGCGCAGGCGGCGCACCGTCGGGCGCCGCAGCACCCGGACGTAAACGCGCGACGAAGGCGAAGAAGCGGACGGGGCGGAAGGGGTAACGACGCGACCGCTCGCGCAGCAGCCCAGCATATCGGCAAGATGTGCGTTGCGCGGGCCCATGCTACGACACGAGCTCCGCCCTTCCGGAGCTCGTGTCAATGTCCGTCAACGTCGCCGCCCATCCTCCCGCCACCGCCACTGAGACCGACCCCGAAACCCTCGGCTGGATGCGCGGTTTCCCGCCGGCGCCCGAGCGCACCATCACCTTCCAGAACGGCTCGTTCCGCAGCTTCCCCGAGCTGCGCTGGGCCTGGAGCAATGTGCGCCAGCTGGTGCCGACCGTGAATGTCTGGCGCGGGGCAGGGCCGGCGTCGGTGCTGCCGCGCGAGGACCACGACATCGGCGCGGTCGCCTCGACCACGATGGACGGTCGGCCCATGACCTTCGCAAACATGCTGGAGGAGACCTACACCGACGGCATCGCGGTGTTGCATCGGGGCAGGCTGATCTACGAGCGCTATTTCGGCGCCTTGAAGCCGCACAAGCCGCACATCGCGATGTCCGTGACGAAATCGTTCACCGGCGTGCTCGCCGGCATGCTGGTCGCCGAGGGCAAGATCGATCCGCAGGCGCCCGTCACCGACTATTTGCCCGAGCTGAAGGCGAGTGCGTTCGCCGATGCGCGCGTGCACGAGGTCATGGATATGACCACCGGGCTCGAATACACCGAGGTCTACACCGACAGGAACTCCCACGTCTGGGGCCTCCGGCGCGCCAACGGCATGGCGCCGATCCCGCCGGATTATGATGGCGCCACCACCATTTTCGATTTCCTCGTTGCGCAGAAGAAGCAGGGCGAGCACGGCAAGGCCTTCGCCTACAAGACCGTCAACACCGACGTGCTCGCCTGGATCGTCAGGCGCGTCAGCGGCCTGACGCTGTCGGATCTGCTCTCCGAACGCATCTGGACGCAGATCGGCGCGGAAGAGGACGCGCATTATCACGTCGATCGCATCGGCACCGAGAGCGGCGGCGGCGGCCTCTCGACCAGCTTGCGCGATCTTGCCCGCTTCGGCGAGACCATGCGCAATCACGGCCGCTTCAACGGCCGCCAGATCGTGCCATCGCAGGTGGTCGAGGACATCGTGCGCGGCGGCGATCCCGAAAAGTTCAAGCCGGCCGGCTACACCACGCTGCCGGGTGCCTCCTACCGCAATCAATGGTGGGTCACGCACAACGCGCACGGCGCCTACATGGCGCGCGGCGTTCACGGCCAGGGCATCTATATCGATCCCAGGGCCGAGATGGTGATCGCGCGCTACGCCTCGCATCCGATGGCGGGCAATGCCGCCAACGATCCCGTGACGCTGCCGGCCTACATGGCGTTGGCAAAGGCGCTGATGGCGAGCGGGTAGGGCAGTCGTAGGATGGGTAGAGCGCAGCGAAACCCATCATCGCTCCTCCACAAGAACGCGATGGGTTTCGCTTCGCTCTACCCATCCTACGGGCCTGCAAACCGCAAGATCGGTCGAGCGCATGACCGCCGTCCCGGCCTAACTGCAGCCGCCACGGAGGAGGGACGATGACGGCGGCACTGCAAAACTATCAGGCGCGGATGCGGCGCGTGCTGGAGCATATCGACCGGCATCTCGACACGGATCTGGACCTCGACAGCTTGAGCGGTGTCGCGGCCTTCTCGAAATTCCATTTCCATCGGCAGTTTTCGGCGACCTTCGGGTTGTCGGTGCATCGTTACGTCCAGCTCGCCCGTATGAAGCGCGCTTCCTATCGGCTGGCCTACAGTGACGCGCAAAGCGTCACTGACATTGCGATCGACGCCGGCTATGACGCACCGGATGCCTTCGCCCGCGCCTTTCGGCAACGGTTCGGGCAGTCGCCGTCGTCGTTCCGGAAATCGCCCGTGTGGGAACCGTGGCTTGCGGCCTTCGGGCCTCTCGATATCGCGAGGAGCAAGCTCATGCAGACGAATTTTACCCCTGACGAGGTGACGATCCGCAACGTGCCCACCATCAAGGTGGCGATCATGGAGCACCGCGGCGACCCCGCGATGCTTGGCGCCACCATCCAGCGCTTCATCGCCTGGCGCAAATCCGCCGGCCTTCATCCCAGCACGAGCCCGACCTTCAATGTCTGGCGCTCGGAACGGCGACCGGCGCAGCCGGCCGATTACAGCGCCGACCTCTGTGCCGGGACCGATCAGCCGATCGTGGCAAACGGCGAAGACGTCAAGTCCGGCGAGATCCCCGGCGGGCGCTGTGCCGTGCTGCGCGTCGTCGGCTACACCGACAATCTGGAGCCGGCCGCGCTCTATCTCTATCGCGACTGGCTTCCGGCCAGCGGCGAGGAGGTGCGCGACTTCCCGATCTACTGCCAGCGGCTGAGCTTCTTTCCGGAGGTGCCGGAGCACGAGACGGTCGCCGAGCTGTTTCTGCCGCTGAAATAGCGCGCCGCCACGATCTCAGCTTCGGTGGACAAGTCGCAAACACATCCTGCGATCTGATAATATCGCTGCAAAGCCGGTGATCCCTGGTGCCACCAAATGACCGAACCGATTATCCGCGCAGCGGCGGACCACGATCTGCCGGAGGTGCTGAACCTTTACCAGCACCTCCATCCACACGATCCGCAATTGGAGCCGGCGGCCAGCGAGCGCGTCTGGTCGGCATTGCTGACATCGGGTTTCACCACCGTGATCGTGGCGCAGGCGGCGGAGCGGCTCGTGTCCTCGTGCACGCTCGCGATCGTGCCGAACCTGTCCCGGGGTGGTCGATCCTATGGTGTGATCGAGAATGTCGTCACGCACGCGGACTATCGCAAACTGGGGCTGGGCCGACGGGTGCTTGCCCACGCGCTCGATCTCGCCTGGCAGGCGGATTGCTACAAGGTCTTGCTGGCGACGGGGTCGAAGCGGGACGCCACGCTGCGCTTCTACGAGGGCGCAGGCTTTCTGCGCGGCGGCAAGACCTATTTCGAAGTGCGGCGTCCCTAGCGCGCAGGATGGATCGGCCGAAACGTTGCGGTTCCTCTCGATCCGCGGCCAGAGGGAACTCCGTTTGCTCTTAATATAAGAATTGACTTATATTAGTGATGGCCGATATTACGCCTGGGCACAAACGATAGGGAGGAGCGCAATGCAGATCGACGTCGCCAGGGTCCTGGGGCTTGTCGCGCGTTCGGTGAAGAATTTCGAGAAGGACGGAAGACCGGCCAGCACGGTGACGCTGTCGCGTCTCTACGAGACGGATGTCGACGATCTCTGGGACGCCGTGACCAGCAGGGAGCGCATTCCGCGCTGGTTCGCGCCGATCGAAGGCGAGCTCCAGCTCGGAGGAAGGTACCAGATCAAGGGCAATGCAGGCGGCACCATCACCGCGTGCGCGCCGCCCACCGGTTTCGCCGCGACCTGGGAATTCGGCGGTGCGACGAGCTGGATCGACGTCAAGCTGGCAGCCGAGCGAAACCAGGCGCGATTGACGCTTGAGCACACCGCCCTCATCGAGGATCATTGGAATCAGTTCGGTCCGGGCGCGGTGGGGATCGGCTGGGACCTCGCCCTTGCGGGACTGGAGCGATACGCTGCGACCGGAGCATCGGTGGATCACGAGACGGCCGAGGCCTGGATGATCTCGCCCGAGGGCAAGGACTTCATGACGACGAGCGGCGAATATTGGCGCGCGGCGCATGTGGCGAGCGGGGTGGACCCGGCGTCGGCAAAGGAGCGATCCGACCGCACCATTGCGTTCTATCGCGGCGAGTTGCCGCCCGGCGTCGCGCATCCGGGCACGGGTAGCTGATGCACGCCTTCGAGGTCCTCGCCGATCCCGTGCGTCGCCGCATCCTCGAGCTGCTTGCGCCCGGAGAGATGGCGTCCGGCGAGGTCGTCGAGGTGATCGGGGCCGAGTTCGGGATCACGCAGGCCGCCGTGTCGCAGCACCTCAAGGTGCTGCGCGAGAGCGGCTTTGCGACGGTCCGGGCCGAGGCACAAAGGCGCCTCTATTCGGTCGACGCCGCGGGGCTGCAGGCGGTGGATGCGTGGATCGGCCGGTTCAGGAATTTCTGGGAGCCGAAGCTCGACGCGCTCGCAACCGAGATCGCGCGCGGCAAGCGCGAGCGCCGCAAAGCGCCGATCACCAAGCGGGGCGGGAAGAGGGCGTGAGGGCGTGAGGGCGTGTCGGGTGGATTGGCTCGCGGTCGTCGCGCAATTTACAACCTTAGGGATATATACAAGAATAAAGCACGTCTCCGGCACGATTCATCGCGGCTTGCTGTACCCACTGGGGGTGCTCGTGGAGGGCTGTTTTATGACAAGATCATTTTCGCGTCCGTTCCTCGCGCTTGCGGTCGCGCTTCTCGGTCCCGTACCGGCCCGTGCGCAGAGCCAGGTCATCGTCGCGGAGCCGGCGAGGGGTGGGGCGGTCGATGGCGTCAGCGAGCATTCCGACGCGTTCATCTGGCGGCTGCTCACGCAATTCGCCGCTCCCGTCTCGCGCACTCAGGCTTCGCCCGTCGTGTTCGAAACCTGGGCATCGGACGCCGACACATTCTCGAAGACGCCGCATTGGCCTGATGCAGGTTCGCCGATGCGGCTGCATGGGAGCGTGCTGGCTGCGTTCAAGCAAGTCGTGCCGGAGGCGGCGGGCGGGCATCGCCCGATCGACGTCACCTGCGACCCGCCCGGCAATGGGCCCGTCGGTGGATTCCCGACCAGCGGCAACCCGAAGCCCTGCATCGGCGAGCAGACCAAGCGAAACCGGCCGATGTTCGACTACATCGTCAGCAACGGCCTGAACACGCAAGCTGGGCTCGCCGACGCCTTCGCCAAATCGTTCAAGGTGGAGATGCCACCGGAGTCGATTGCGGTGAAGGGCGACTGGGTTCCGGTGCAGACATTGGTGCAATGGATCCCGAGCATCGGCGGCGTCGGCAACGTTGCAAAACTCTACTACACCGCGACGGTCGATTCCGTTGAGTATGCGCTGGTGTCGTTGCATGTCAGCAGCCGGCAGAATCCGAACTGGGTCTGGGGCACGTTCGAGCATCACCTCAATCCGGGCCGCTGCGATTTCATGGGATGCTTTGACAGTTTCGGCGCCGAGATTTCCGCGGTCTTGCCCAACAAGACCGCGTTCAACTCGCAATATGGCACCTGCCTCAAGACGCCGGCCCTGAAGGCGCTGATGGCAAGCGCGCAACTATCGCCTGTCTGGGAGAACTATTGCCTGAAATCGACGCAGGTCGACTACACGACGGTCGATGGAACGCCCTATGTGCTCGGCAATTCGGTGATCGAGGGCATCGTGGGCAACGGCACGATCGCCGCATCCTCCTGCATCACCTGTCATGCGTACGCGTCGTTCGGGCCGGCCGGAAAACCCACCGTGAGGCCCATGCTTCCGTTCAATCCGACGGGAAAGCCGATCCAGGACATCCTGGCGGGATCGCAGACATTCGCGTTCATGTGGGGTGTGCTGCTCGCGCCGGCGCCTTAGACCTCGTAGGGTGGGCAAAGCGAAGCGTGCCTTTGCCCACCCTACGAATTCCGCGACATCTTCTCGAACTTCTTCACCAGCCGCTCCCGCTTCAGCCGCGACAGCCGCTGGATCCAGAACATCCCGTCGAGCTGGTCGATCTCGTGCTGGTGGCAGACGGCGCGCAAAGCCTCGGACTCCTCGGTCTGAATGTTGCCGTCGAGATCGTGGTAGCTGATGCGCACGCGGGCGTGACGCTGCACCTCGTCGTTGACGCCGGGCATCGAGACGCTGCCTTCCCTATGCATGATCATCTCGGGCGAGGCCCATTCGATCGCCGGATTGACGTAGGTCTGCGGCCCCGCCTTGGCGTCGAGCTCGAGCACGACGACACGCAAGAGCACGCCGATATGCGGCGCGGTGATGCCGATGCCGGGCGCCGCGCGCATGGTGTCGAGCAGATCTGCTGCCAGCTCGCGCAAGGAAGCGTCAAAGACGGTGACCGGGCGGGCCGGCATTGCGAGGCGGCGGTCGGGGAAGCGGACGATCGGGCGAATGGTCATGGAAGGGCTCCTACCACTCACGGATGGTTGAAGCACCCCAATCTTGACGACCTACCAACTGGAAGGTAGTTAACTGGCCATGACCAATGTTTCCTCGACCGCCGACGACATCCTGGCCTGCGCGCGCAGCCTGATCATCGCGGGCGGCTATAACGGCTTCAGCTATGCCGACATCGCCGACGTCGTCGGCATCCGCAAGCCGAGCATCCACCACCATTTCGCCAGCAAGGTCGATCTGGTCCGCACTCTCGTGTCGCGCTACCGCGAAGAGGCCGAGGCGGGACTGGCTGCGCTGGAGCGCAATGTCCCCGATCCGCGCGACCAGCTCAAAAGCTACGTTGCGTATTGGGAGGCGTGCATTGCGGACGCGACCGCGCCGTTCTGCGTCTGCGCGCTGCTTGCCAGCGAGCTTCCGATGCTTCCGGAAGAGGTGGCCCTCGAAGTCCGCGCGCATTTCCGCGCACTCGCGTCCTGGCTGACATCGGTGATGGAACGCGGCAAGCGGAAGGGGCGGCTTCACGTCTCCAACTCTGCCAAGGTCGAAGCTGAAGTATTCATGGCAACGATTCACGGTGCGATGCTGTCAGCGCGCGCTTATGGCGATCCCAAAATGTTCGGTGTGATCACCGGCCCGCTGCTGGACCGGCTGTCCACGAAGCACTGAAGACATCGGCGAGACGATGACGGCACCCCGCGCCAGCGAGCCGGGGTGAGGGTGTCTTGCTGCCCACAGAAACTACCAACTAGTAGGTAAAGGAGACGGCAATGGCGCAACATCAACTGGATCTGGTTCGTGCGGACCGCGAACGATGGCTGAAGCAATACTATTTCCTGCGCGCGGCATTCTCGCTCGCCTGGGTCGTTGCCGCACTTGCGGCCGGGCGGTCGTCCGCCGCGATTGCCGGCGTCCTGCTCGTGCTCTATCCGGCATGGGACGCCGCTGCCAATTTTGTCGACGGCTTGCGCAGCGGTGGACTCAACCAAAATCGTACGCAGGCGTTGAACGTCGTGGCCAGTCTCGTGACCGCCGTCGCAGTCCTTCTCGCGTTGCAGATGAATATGAATTGGGTGCTCGGCGTGTTCGGCGCCTGGGCAATTCTATCGGGGCTGCTTCAGTTGGGAACGGCGGTGCGGCGCTGGAAAAGCTATGGCGCACAATGGGCAATGGTGCTCAGCGGTGGCCAGTCGGCCCTGGCCGGCGGTTTCTTCGTCTTTCAGGCCACGACGCCGATGTCTCCATCCATCGCGACGGTCACGGGCTATGCCGGGGTCGGTGCGGTCTATTTCCTGGTCTCCGCCGTCTGGCTCACGGTCAGCCAATGGCGCCAGCGCACGAGAAGCGCTCAGCTCGGATGATGCGATGGCATTGGCCGGGATGATGAAATCATCCCGGTCTTTTGCCCGGCCAGTCAAATCGCGCGCTGGCGATTGCCCTGCATCGATGCGTGGCCTAACGTTGCCGCCAACAACAAAAGTCGAAGGCGGAGGACAACTTCATGCGCACGATCGCAATTGCACTGGCGGCAACTCTCGCAGCGGCAACGCCCGCTGCGGCCGACTACCTCGTCAAGGAGGTCGGCAGTTTCCACGTCGGCGGACACACCGAGACCCTGAACGGGCTTCCGTCCAAGGAGATCGTGTTCTCGCCCGGCGCGCCGCCGATCAAGGTTGATCCGAACGGCGAGTTCGAGGTCGAGCAGATGTATGTCCAGTTCATCAAGCAGGCACAGCCGAAGTCGAAGCTGCCGCTGCTGCTCTGGCATGGCGGCGGCCTCTCCGGCGTGACCTGGGAGACCAAGCCCGACGGCAAGCCGGGCTGGCAGCAGTTCTTTCTCAACGCCGGCTACGACGTCTACGTTTCCGATGCGGTCGAGCGCGGTCGCGCCTCCTGGGCGCGCTATCCTGAGATATTCAAGAGCGAGCCGTTCTTCCGGCCCAAGAAAGAGGCCTGGGAGCTGTTCCGGATCGGGCCTGCTTACGAGGTCGGCGGCAAGCGCGAGGCGTTCGAGGGCGAGCAATTCCCCATCGAGGCGTTCGACCAGTTCGCCAAGCAGGGCATTCCGCGCTGGGCGACGAACGACGCGGCCACGCAAAAAGCCTATGACGCGCTGGTGCAGAAGGTGTGCCCCTGCATCATCATCGTTCACAGCCAGGGCGGCAATTTCGGCTTCACCGCCGCGCTCAATGCGCCCGACAAGGTCAAGGCGCTGATCGCCGTCGAGCCGTCGGGCGCGCCCGATCCCGCCAAGGTCGATGCGGCCAGGCTCAAGGGCGTGCCGCACCTGATCGTGTGGGGCGATTTCATCGACAAGGTCCCGGTGTGGTCGAAGCTCGTGGTCAATCCGACCAAGTGGGGCCAGGCGGTCGCGGCCGCCGGCGGCAAGGTCGACACGTTCGAGCTGCCGAAGATGGGCATCAAGGGCAACACCCACATGCTGATGATGGATCGCAATTCGGACGACGTTGCAAAGCTGGTCAACGACTGGATCGGGAAGCAGGGGCTGGAGAACTAGGGCGCGGACTCATTAGCCCGTAGCCAAATGCGGATGGATGCGAGCTTGATAAACGCCAGGTCGTTGGCTGCCGGCTTGTCATACCGGGTTGCGATACGCCGACATTGCTTGATCTTGTTGAAGAACCATAACGGACAATCGGCATCTTGGAGATTGCCCCCCTTACCTGACATGCTGGGGACATGCAAAATCGACGCAGATGAGCAGGAGCGCAAAGTTCGTTTGGGCTTCTCAGTCGCCAGGAAAGGGAGGTCATAGGCGTTACATTCGTTCTGGAACGTGCTCGGGCGAACTACTCGGGATAAGACTCCATGCCCTCCCGCGTCGGCTTCTCGAAAAGAATAAACAGCAGAGGATTGCCGGGCTCGGATGTCACGTCAGTACGCAGTGCAAAGATTTCCCCCATGACGCTGCTCTTGTATTCGGCAACAATCTCGCCAAAGCTGTTGCGCTGTACAGCGACCTTCTGCCCAGGGTTGACCCTGTCGTGAAGCTTAACCAGAGGCTCGACGAAGCCGGCTTCGGTCGCAATAATCGGGAAGCCACTGTTGCCAATGAAAACAGTCACGTCCTTGCCGGTTTTGCCCATCGGGCCGGATACGATGCCGTGATGTTTGAGTACGTTCATCGTACCCTCAACGAACAGATCGATCATATCAGGGGTGAGTACCCGAGCGGGGCCAATCTCTGTGCAGAGCGCAGGAATTCCCACGTCGATCAGAGCGTTATGGAGAACAACCGGATACACCGGATTATTGAAGATCTGGGTAACGGGAAAGAGTTCCAGCATCGCCTTCACCTCCGGAATATTCATATCGCCGAGATTGAAGGCACTGGCACTAAAGCCGGTTGCTCCGGTGTGGAAATCGATGGCGAAGTCGGCGTTCGGCCGCAGCAGACGATTGAACAGCAATCCCGCATGTCGGCTGGTCGGGGTGGGGCCGTTTTCGTCTCCCGGCCATACTCGGTTCATGTCTACAAGGTCGGCACCCAACCCCACGTTGGGCCATCGCCGCTGCATGCTTTCCAGGGCGGGGCGAGACACATCGGTGACCGCCATCACCGTGCCCGACATACTTTTGGGGTCGAGCTGGTTCATCACGGTCATGACCGTATGGATCGAGCTCATCTCGTCGCCGTGCACACCACTGGTCAGGAGGGCGCGCTTGCCTGGCCTTACCCCCTTCGCGACCACCACCGACACATTCCAGTGTTTGCCCGTAGGCATTTGCACGCCCTGAAAATAGAAGAGATGCTTCTGCCCGGGCTCAAGATCGTTGACGTCCAGCGCGCTGATGACCTTCTTCCCCTGGATCACATCGCCGGTATAGACGGTCCCCCCCGACGTAGCCGGCGCAGCAGCGCTAGCGTTGACAGCGAAGGCGGCCGAGGCTCCAGCGGTGGCGATAGATGCAATCACGAAGTTGCGGCGATCGAGACCTTTTTCGGAATTGTCTGGCATGGTGTCGATTCTCCCTTTTTGATGATGGTACGATCAGAGAATGAACCGCATAACGGTCGCGACATCCCGCGACGGCAGGGCACCGAGTCTGTTACTGATCTCATCAGGGTGCAAGATTTTTGCGCGAGCTATGTTGGAATTGGCTCGGACCAGGGACTTTGCTGCGTTGTTCGCCAAACTCCAGGATGGCAGGCCATCTGCCGAGATCGCTGAAGAGCCCTAAGCTGACAACTAGCCCCTTTCCTGTTACAGACCTTCGACGATCACCCGCATGGGCTCTGGCTTGTGGATAGTCTCATCGTCGTTGACATGCAGGTTGGCCTGCTGCGCGGCCCGCCCAAGCATAACTTGCAGGGGGTCATCGAGCACATCAACTTGCTGTCGGAGAAGGTGCGGGGCGATGGGGGCCAGATAATCTGGGTCAGGCACTGCGGTCACGCGGGCGACGTGTTTGAACGTGGCGCGCCCGGCTGGGAGTTTCTTCCAGACCTCATCCGAAGAGACGCTGATCTCGTCGTCGAAAAGACATTGAACGACCCATATGTCGGGACGCCTCTCGCCGACCTCCTGGCTCGCATCGGTCCAAGCCGCGTGATCGTCTCGGGCTGGGCGACAGATTTTTGTGTCGACGCGACTGTCCGCTCGACCGTCTCTCATGGTTACGACGTGATCGCAGTCAGCGACGGTCACACGCTCAGTGATCGACCTCACTTGCCTGCGGCAGCCGTCATTGCACATCACAACTGGCTTTGGGGAGAGCTGATTACCAATCGATCGATCCGCGTTATGACAACTCGCGAATTGATGGCGGTGGCTTTCGATCCCAACGCAATTCAAGGCATCTTGCGCAAGTCATGGTCGCTGGCGACCTCCAGCAAGTGGACGATGCAGAATCCGGCAGCGGGACAGTGCAACGTCACCTCTCTACTGGTCCATGAGCTATTTGGTGGTGACTTACTGAAAACCCCGCTTCTGCAAGGAGATCACTTCTACAATCGAATTGGAGGGGAAAGATACGACTTCACCGAAAGCCAATTCGATCAGCCGATCTCCTACTCGGACATTCCGACAGATCGAGCTGAGGCGGAGAGAGGCGCGACGAGCACGCAAATTGCCGCGCTCAGAGCGGCCTTCACGCGCCAGACCGTTGTGTCGGATTAGGCTTGGGAGCCATTTCGGGCAGAATCAGCGACCACTTCCGCTTCGGGGCAGACTCGACAAATCCTTCCCTTTGCAGAAATCGCGGGTATCGCTTGTTTGTCAGGTCCGAAATTCAGCGCACAAGTTTCTCGGTACGCCCAGGGTCTCGACCAGAAAATCGATGAACAGGCGCGCTCTCAGGGGGAGTTGCCGTCCGAACGCGTGCAGGACATAGACCGGCGTGGTGAACATCGGTATCTCCGGCAGCACGATATTTAGTCGTCCGGCGGCGAGATCCTCCTCGATGGCAATGCGCATGAACTGCGTGATGCCGACGCCTTTCACGACGGCTTCGATCAACGACTGAGCATCGTCGCTGTCGAATGGACCGCTGGGGACGAGGCGGGTGCCGTCCGCAAAGGTGAAGGCCTGCGGGCGGCCGCCAAGCAGGTGGCGAAGGCAGGCATGCTGCTTGAGATCGTCGATCGACCGCGGAATTCCGTGGCGCCGAAGGTAGTCCGGCGAAGCGCCCAGAACATATTGCAGGACACCCAGCGAGCGGCCGATCAGGTTCGTATCGTCCAGCTCGCCAATTCTGACAGCGAGGTCGAAACCCTCGCGAATGAGATCGACACGGCGGTCCGTGACGCTGAGATCGAGCTTGATGTCGGGGTAGCGCGCCAGGAACGAGCCCGCCCATGCCGAGATCAACGGGCGCCCGAACGTGCTCGGCACGGTGACGCGAAGCACGCCACGGACGTTGCCCGGAGCCTGAACGATGTCATCGGCTTCCTCGATCGCGCGCAGATGGGGCGCCACATGCTCATAGTAGGCCGCGCCTTCCGAGGTCGGGCTGAGAGTCCGGGTCGAGCGCTGCAGAAGGCGGACGCCGAGACGATGTTCGAGGCGCGCCACGCTCTTCGATACGGCTGACGGGCTGGCGCCGATGAGCCTCGCGGCGCCGGCGAACGAACCCGTATCGACCGTCCGCACGAAGGCCAGCAGGCCGGCTGTTCTTTCCAGGATCGTTGTCATTCGCGACTTCCAAGAACGAAAGAACCGAACGGAATACGGCTATTCGGCCATTTATGAACGAATAGGTTGTGCCGAGCAATGGGGTTCGCTGGGGGTTGAGGCTTCCAACATGCCGCCGGCGCTCAACAACCTCCTACAAAAAGGACTGCAGTATGCCTGCGCAAACCAAGCCAGCGATCGTTTTCTGCCATGGCCTCTGGGCTGATGGTTCGTGCTTCAGCAAGGTGATCCCGACCTTGCAAGCCGATGGCCATGAAGTGATCGCTGTTCAATACGGACTCAACAGCTACGCGGACGACGTCGAGACCGTGAGGCGCACGTTAGGTCGGGTCAACAGCCCGGCCATCCTCGTCGGTCACTCCTACGGCGGAGCCACCATCACCGGCGCCGGCACCGACCCGCGTGTTGCGGCGCTGGTTTATATCGCCGCTGTCGTTCCTGATGTCCATGAGACCGTGCAGAGCGAGCTGGACAAATATCCCACCGAGATTTTCTCGCAGATCGAGGTTGCCGGCGGACGCATCTGGATCAAGCCGGAAGGCATTAAGTATTTCGCGGGAGACCTTTCCGAGCAGGAGCAAAAGCTGGCCTGGGCGACCCACTATCCGCCCTCGGCACATCTGCTCGAGCAGCAAAACCTCCATGAGGTCGCCTGGAAGTCGAAGCCGAGCTGGTACATTCTCGCAAAGAATGACCAGACCGTGCACCCCGACCTCCAGCGCTTCCTTTCGAAGCGCATGAAGGCGACCACGATCGAGGCCGACAGCAGCCATGTGACCATGCTCTCGCAGCCCAATGTTGTCATCGACGTCATCCGCAAGGCTGCCGCCGCCGTTCAAACACGCTGATCGCAATAGGCTGACGTTACAGCAGAGGCAGGAGAGGTCGCTCGCAAGGCGACCTCTCTTTTTTTACGGTTGCATTCAGACGATGTCGCCGGGCTGGTCGCGACCGGATCGGGAGCAGGGGCTGGAGAACCGGGATGCGGACTCGTTAGCGGCTGGCCGCCTGATGGCCGCTCGTTTCAGGTGCTCTTGCTGCGCAAAAGCGTCTCGGATGGCAGTTCGCCAAACGTGTCCTTATAGAGCTGCGACAGCTCCCCCATGTGCGTAAAGCCGTTTGCGAAAGCGGCTGATGATACGGACGTTGCGGGTTTGCCCTTCGCGAGTTGTGCGCGTACGCACCAAAGCCTCTTGTTGCGGAGATGCTGATGCAAGCTCGCTCCGTGAACGGCCTGGACTGCGAGTTGCAGTGTTCGGACCGACGTTCCCAGCTCCTGAGCCAGGGCCTCACTGTATAGAGGCATCTCGGGATGCGAATGCGTAAATTCATCCAGCTTCGAAACCAGCCTGCGATACCTTTCGAAAGCGCGTGAGCCTGCCGGTCGAGCGCTCTTGGGAGAGAGCACATCATCCAAAGCATCTATCAACTCATGCCGAAGCGATTCGGCCGCGAACGCGAATTGTTGATGATGCATTGGCGCGGACGACAGCGCCAAGGCATCCCGAATGACATGTTGCAGGCGCGAAAGGTGTTCACCGCTCGTATTGTGCAAATGCAATCGCCCTTCCGACTCGCTCCATCCACGATTCTGCATGTCGGAAGAAAACCGGATGACAGCGAACGTATTGGGAGACGGCTCGCGAAGATCGACCAGGACCTCGTTTCTCAGCAAGCCGATTTCGGACGAGCTCCAGGTGCGTCCGTTGAAGACGGCATGTGTTTGGTTGCCCATCGGAACGACCACGGTACAACCCATCGCATTCATCATTCCGGAGAGGGTGCGAGGCGATGTTTGCTCGAGCATCAGCAGCATGCCCGGTAGCGCGGTAATCGCGCGGCCGTAGAAATACGGTCCGAGCAAAGCGTGGCGCTCCAGCTCCAGGAATCCAATTGCCCTGAATTCGTCCGGGCTTGAGACGCGTTGCAGTCTGAGATGAGCGGATTGCTTCAGCTTCGAAAATGGCACGAGCTTGCACTGGACTGTTGAGCGGGATTGATTTCGACCGAATTCCGATAAGCGCGTTCGTTGTCGTTTATATGATTGACAGCATACTATCAATATATTCGTTAATCAGAGGGAAGCGCCGCATGTCTAACGTCTTGCCGTTCAACAAATGCACGGCGCCGACCGCTGCCGTCGCGATGGAGCGCTTGCGCGGCATCGCGATCGAGGTCGAGAGCTTTGTTTCCTGCATGCAGGTAGAACATCTCACCCCAGATGAGATGGCGAGAATCTTGCGGGCGTTCGATACCGCCAACGCGTGTATACGGATCGTTCTATCGGATTTCGGCAAAGAGCCGGCGATCAACCAATTGATCAAGCAATCACACGAGATCAAGGCGCTGATCGAGGCCGCTCGGGAGCGGATAGACTGCTTGATTGTTGCTCCGTCCGTCATTCGTTCGGCCTAGGCTGGATCGACGCCAACGGCTCGCGGCACAACAATACCGCGCAACTTGCCGACGATGACAAGATGACAGCAAACCTGCTGATTCCCGATAGCAGTCGCAAGCGAGGTTTAAGAGCGGCCCAGTAACCAGTGTTGAAGCGCCGGTTGCTTCATTTGGAGAATCCAATGCCGTTTCGTCTGACCATTTCGCGCGCGATTTTTATCTTCGGTCTTGCCGTCGTCCTGGGGCTCGCAGCCATCATAGGCACCAGCAACTACGCCCTTCAGCAGATCAAAGTGGGCGGGCCGGTGTACGACAGGATCAAGCTGGGCAACGACCTGATTGCCGATATCCTGCCGCCGCCCGAATATGTGATCGAGGCCTATCTCGAGGCAACCCTTGCGCTACGCGACCCGGCGTTGCACGCGGAGCGTCGCGAGCGACTGGCGCAGCTCCGGAAAGAATATGACGAGCGCCGCGAGTTCTGGTTGAAATCCGGACTCGATCCCGCGCTGAAATCGCTTCTGGTTGAGAAGTCGGATGCCGAGGTCAGCCGTTTCTGGAGAGCTATCGAAGAAGGACTGCTGCCGGCCTTGTCGGCCGGCAAGATGGACGCTGCGGTCACCGCATACGAAGCGACAACTTCGGCCTACAAGGCGCATCGCGCCGTCATTGACGACGTCGTCAAAATGACGACCGACGCGAATGCAGCCGCCGAGGCGAGCGCGTCGTCGACGGTCGGCTCTCTTTCCAACGCGGTGTGGGCCGTATCCGTGTTCGTGGTTCTGATGATCTGCGCGGGCCTTATTGGCGTGGCGCTGGGTATCGCACGCCCGATCAGGTCCATGACCTCGGCTATGGAGCTGCTTGCTGGAGGGGACCTTGATACTCCTGTCCCTTCCGCTTCACGCCGCGACGAAATCGGCGCGATGGCGCAAGCCGTGCAGGTGTTCAAGGACAATGCCGCGCGCGTCCGCGAGATGGAGGCCAATCAATCCGCACAGCGCGTCCGCGCCGAGGAGGAGCGCAAGACCGCGTTCGCTCGCATGGCGGACGAATTCGAGGCGACTGTCGGCAGCGTCGTGGGCACCGTCTCCTCGGTATCCGCAGACATCGAGGCGACCGCTGTCACGCTCGCCGATGCCGCTCGCTCGACCCGCACTCTCACGGAAGGCGTCTCCATCGTATCGGAGAGCTCATCCAAGAGCGTCGGTTCGGCAGCGACGGCATCTGAAGAAATGGCGGCCTCGGTCGGTGAGATCGGCCGTCAGGTCGACGAAGCCAACCGCATCACAAGCGCCGCGGTCGGCCAGGCGCACCGCACCAATGAGCTGATGGCTGCGTTGTCGGCGGCAGCAAGTCGCATCGGCGAGGTCATCAAGATGATCACGGCAGTCGCCGAGCAGACCAATTTGCTGGCCCTCAACGCCACCATCGAAGCGGCGCGGGCTGGCGAGGCGGGGCGCGGCTTTGCCGTGGTCGCGGCCGAGGTCAAGGCTCTTTCGGCGCAGACGGCCAAGGCCACCGACGAAATCAGCAGCCAGATCACCCAGATGCAGGCAGCGACAGAATCGTCGGTCGATGCAATCCGCCAGATCGGCGGCACGATCTCGCGTCTGTCGGAGATTTCGGCAACCATTGCCGCCGCCGTGGAGGAGCAAGGCGCTGCGACCAGGGAAATTGCCCGTGGCGTGCAGCAGGCCGCGGACGGTAGCGATGAGGTCGCAAGCAGCATCCGGGAAGTCAATCGTGGCGCGGTCGACACTGGTGCAGCGGCCGACAGGGTGCGCAGTGCGTCAGAAACTTTGAGCGGCGAGACAGACCGGCTGACGTCCGCGGTTCGGCAGTTCGCGGAGACAATAAGGGCAGCTTGACCTTGCGCTTGCACAAGGGCGATCGGCGTCGGGGCGAACCCGGATATCAACGCGGATCTATAAGCACGCGAGCTAGCCGTCCGGATAGGGCGTGCCGTCCTTGTGCATGAAGCGGCCGTCGGAATTGGCACTCATCATGTCGATGTCGGAGCATGTCGTGAGATCGTCCGGCGCGCGCGAGCCGACTTCGAGATAGACGACCATAGCATCCGACCGGTTGATCATGTGATGGCCGTTGCCGCTGTCCTTCGGGAAGGCGGCGCAATCGCCGGCGCGCAGCACGGTTTCGCCGTCGTCCTCGACCAGAACCACTTCGCCTTCGAGCACATAGACGAACTCGTCCTCATGCGAATGCCAGTGCCGCTGGCTCGACCAGTTGCCCGGTGGCAGGCGCATCAGGTTGACGCCGAAATCGGCAAGGCCGCCGGCGTTGCCGAGCCGCTTGCGGATACGCTCGGCGCACGGGGCGTCGAAAGGTGCGGGGTAGCCCGAACCCTTGCGGGCCGGGACAGTGGCGACGTCGATCTTTGGCATGGACGCGTCCCAGAAAAGTTCACATCGAATCTATGTGGGGCAGACGGGCTGTGCCAGCGGAGATTGGCTCCCGCTGCTCGGCGGCAAGCCAGCGTGCATATCCTCTGCCCAACTCATTCGGGACGCCAACAAATGCGGGGCCCTTCGAATTAACTTTGCGGACGCGTTTGGCAGGGCCCCAGCCTCGCGTGGATCCCGACTGCTGAAGAACGAAAATCAATTTCTAACGAAACGAGCCGGATGGGTTCCTTCACCCGCCAGCCCACGGCGCCTACGCCGACCAACTCGTGCATCATCATGGGCTCAACCAGAACCAAGGGGACCGTAAAACGTTTAAGTCGCGCAACTCAAACTGGAGGTTGTCATGACCAAGACGGCGTTTTTCGCTCTCGGCATCGCGGCGGTGCTGGCCCTGGCGCCCGGTGCAGCGTCCGCCCAACGCGGCTTTCACGGAGGATGGCACGGTGGCGGCTGGCACGGAGGCGGCTGGGGAGGCGGCTGGCGGGGCGGCGGCTGGGGAGCACCAGCGGTGGGCCTCGGTATCGGCCTCGGGATTGCCAGCGCGGCGGCATGGGGACGACCCGGCTGGGGCCCAGGGTGGGGGCCCGGCTGGGGTGCTCCCGGCTGGAGCTATGCCAGCTGGGATGGTTGCACGAGATGGCGTCGGGTCTGGACCGGCTGGAATTGGCGGGTCGTGCCAGTGAACGTCTGCTGGTAGTGCAAGTTTGGCTCGATTATTCGAGCAGAGCCTGGCCCGGAGCCAGTAGCCGGATGTAGTTGCCACGTGTAGCTCCATCCAGCCCTGCTCAATGGCGCAAGCGAGGCCCGCACTCAACTCCGGCCCGCTTGCCCTAAGGGTGTAGAGAAATGGAGCCTCGGGCCATCGCGTCTGGCACGCCTTGACTCGCCTTGCGTCGCGACCAGGTCGACGCTCAATCTGATGCGAGCTCTGGTCGAAGCCTGAGCGACGCGGTGTATGGATCGGTCGCGTGCCGCGATCGAAAGACGCGCGGCCGTGACGAGCTCGGTTTGGGCGGGATGATGCCACTCTGCCAGTGTTTTGCCCGACGGAGCAACCGTTTCCCGGCGACGCCAGCCGCCGGCCTCGCAAGTCATTGATCCCGCTGGGGCCGGCTACTGTGCATGGGGTTGTTTTCGCACTTTCGACTGGCGGGTCACAAATACGTGCGGCAAAAATGACGCGCCGCTGTCGGCTGGCGCAGTTCCTGTTCGTCTTCCACCCAGACAGATCTGACGGGAGACCAAGAGATGCTTCGTTCCAACTATCGCTGGGTGATCGTCGCCGCCGGTGGCCTGCTCGGCTGCGTCGCGATCGGCGGCATGTTCTCGCTGCCGGTGTTCCTGCAGCCGATCACCAAGGACACCGGCTGGTCGGTGACCGGCATCTCCAGCGCGATGACGATCGGCTTTCTGGCGATGGCCTTCACCAGCATGGCCTGGGGCACGGCGTCGGACCGGTTCGGGCCGCTGCCGGTGGTGCTGACCGGATCGACCGTGCTGTCGCTGAGCCTGTTCGCCGCGAGCCATGCGACCTCGCTCATCGTGTTCCAGTTTGTGTTCGGCCTGCTGGTCGGTGCCTCCTGCGCGGCGATCTTCGCGCCGATGATGGCGACGGTGACAGGCTGGTTCGACACCAACCGCAGCCTTGCGGTGTCGCTGGTCTCCGCGGGCATGGGCATGGCGCCGATGACGATGTCGCCGCTCGCGGCATGGCTCGTCTCCGGCCATGACTGGCGCACCTCGATGCAGATCATCGCGCTGGTCGTCGGCGCGATCATGATCCCGGTTTCGCTGCTGGTGCGCCGTCCGCCCGCGCTCGCGCAGGCCGCGGCCGCGCCAATGGAGGAGAGGGCGGCGCAGAGCGAGATGTCGATGGGCGAGGCGCTGCGCTCGCCGCAATTCTTCATCCTGCTTGCCACCAACTTCTTCTGCTGCGCCACCCATTCCGGCCCGATCATCCACACCGTCTCCTATGCCGTGAGCTGCGGCATCCCGCTGGTCGCGGCGGTGACGATCTACAGCATCGAGGGCTTTGCCGGCCTCGGCGGGCGCATCGCTTTCGGTCTGATGGGCGACCGCTTCGGCGCCAAGCGCGTGCTGGTGTCGGGCTTGCTGCTGCAGGCCTTCGGCGCGCTGGCCTATGTCTTCGCGCATCAGCTTGCGACCTTCTACGCGGTCGGCGCGGTGTTCGGCTTCATCTATGCCGGCACCATGCCGCTCTATGCCGTGCTGATCCGCGAGAACTTTCCGCTCAAGATGATGGGCACAGTGATTGGCGGCACCGCGATGGCCGGCAGCCTCGGCATGGCGACCGGTCCGCTCGCCGGCGGGCTGATCTATGACGCGTTCTCCAGCTACGCCTGGCTCTACATCGTCTCCTGGGCGATGGGCCTCGGTGCCTTCCTGATGGCGATGACGTTCCGCCCCTTCGCCAAGCCGCAAGGCGAGGCGGAGCCGGTGGCCGCGTGAGGACAAGAAGCGAGGCGCACATCAGAGCTGCGCCTCGATCGCGGCCTTGTCGATCACCGACCACACCCGCTGGATCTTTCGCTCGCGATACTCGTAGAACACGTTCTCGCAGAATGACACGCGCCTGCCATTGACGGCGAGCCCGAGAAAGGTCCCAACCGGCGTGCAATCGAACTTCAGCCGCGCGGCAATGCTGGGCGGATCGGAGATCAACCGCTCGATGTTGAACCGCAGATCGGGAATCTCGCGAAAATCCTGCTCCAGCATCGCGCGATAGCCGGCGAGCCCGAGCGGCCGTTCGTTGTGGGCGACGTCGTCATGCACGAACTGCCCAAGCGTCGGCCAATCCTGCCGGTTCAGGCAGGCGATGTAAGCGTGATAGAGATTGGCGAGGTCGTCTCCGGTCACGGCCCGTTCCTCGCAGCATCAGATGCGTTTCTCGAAGAACAAATCCGGGTAGGGATCATCGTTGAAGCGGGGGATCTCGCGCCAGCCGGTGGTGCGGTAGAGCCGGCCGGCTTCGGGCAGCGCGCTGTTGGTGTCGAGCCGCAGCAGCGCGATGCCGAGCTCGCGCGCTGCGGCTTCGGCCGCATCCATCAGGCGTCGGCCAAGCCGCAGCCCGCGTGCGGCGGGGGCGACCCAGAGACGCTTGATCTCGGCATAGCCGCGATCGGTCCCCTTGAGCCCGACACATCCGATCGGCAGCGTGTCCGACATCGCGACGATGAAGGTGCCGCGCGGGCGGCGCATGTCCTTGGCGTCGGGGTCGCGCGACAGCGAAACGTCGAAGCCTTGTTTGAAGCGGCGGCCGAGCTCGGCATAGTATTCGCCGAGGCAGTAGCGTGCCTCGTCGGATTGCGGATCCATCTCGTCCAGTGCCACGCGCTCGCGCGTCAGCGCGGAGGCGACCATGTCCATCGCTGCCAGCAAGGCCTCGGCTTGCGCATTCCGGGCGAGGAAGCCCTCGGCCTGTGCGTTCGACAGTGCCTCATAGGCTGCGAATTCGCGCCGGCCCGTGCGTGTCAGCTTCGCCACGCGGCGGCGGGCATCGTCCGCATGCGCGCTGGTCTCGACCAGTCCCTCGTCCTCGAGGCTGCGCAGCAGCCGGCTCATCAGTCCGGAATCGAGCCCGAGATAGTCGCGGATCTCGGCAACGTCCGAACGCCCGTGCCCGATCGCATTGAGCACGCGCGCCGCGCCGAGCGGCCGTCCGCGCCCGAGAAACGAATTGTCGAGCGCTCCGACGGCGGAGGTGACGGCACGGTTGAAGCGGCGGACGCGGGAGACGGGATCGAGCATGATATCTGACTTTAGTCAGATATCATCTGCGAGTCAATCTGAGGGGCCGTCCCTCACTTCGCCAGGGACAGCAGTGGCTTGTCCTTGGCGACGATGTAGGTCGCAAGCTCGCTGGCGGACTCGACGCCGACGTTCTTGGCCGCATGCACCGCGCCGGCGGGGATGAACAGCACGTCGCCGGCCTTCAGCGTCACCGGCGACTTTCCTTCGACATCGTATTCGATGGCGCCTGCCAGCACGTAGATGATCTCTTCGCCGGGATGGCTGTGGCGGCCGAACGCGACGCCCGGGGCGAGGTCGACGCGCACCTGCACGGCCTCGTGACCTGGCGTGCTGAGATCGTGGCGCTGCAGGTCGGTGCGCGTGACGCCCGTCTGCGCCGCCGCGGCAGGAAGTGTGAACAGGTTCGCCGCGAGCAGCACTGCGCTCGACAGCACGCGCAGGGTTCGCGGATAGTAATGGCTCATCGTCGGCTCCTTGTGATCGCTGGCTTGTCCGCGCCGCGGGCCCGGCCGATGCCGGCCGGTCCGCGTCGTGCGGTTTCAGACGAGGGTGGTGGTCACCTCGATGTTGCCGTGCACCGCCTTGGAGTAGGGGCAGATGCCATGCGCGGCTTCGATCAGTTCCTGCGCGACCGCGCGGTCGACGCCGGGGACGCTGACGTCGAGACGGGCGCGAAGGAAGAAGGCGCCGGCGGAATTGTTGAGGTCGATCGCGGTGTCGACCGACGGCTCGCTCGGCAGCTTGACCTTGCGCTGGGCGGCCGCGAGGCCGAGCGCGCCGAGGTAGCAAGCGGACCAGGCGGCGGCGAACAGGTTTTCGGCCGCCGGGTGCGGCTGGGCCAGCTTGATGTCGAGCGAGCCGTCGGCCGAGTGCGCGGCACCATCGGCGCCGGATGTGACGTGGGTCTTGCCGGTGAAGAGAAGCTTGGCAGCGGTGGTCATGATCGTATCCCTTGGCTGAAGTTATATAGATCGTGTCCGATCTAATCGGATGCGTGTTGAATAATCTCGCTGGGGCCGCTGGTCAAGCTCTTCCGATTTAATCGGATACGATTTATATAGGCCGGGAGATCACGAATTGCGGAGGTTCCCGTGGCCCGTTCCCCCAAAACCGCCGATAAGGGGCGAAATCTCTCGAGTTTCCTGTGCTTTGCAGTCTACTCGGCAAATCTCGCCTTTGGCCGGGCCTACAAGCCCCTGCTGGACAAGGTCGGGCTGACCTACACCCAGTACATCGCCCTAGTGGCGCTGTCGGACGAGGACGAGCAAACCGTCAGCGCGCTCGGCGAAAAGCTGTTCCTGGAATCCAACACGCTGACGCCGATCCTGAAGAAGCTCGAGCAGACGGGCTATCTTAGGCGCCACCGCGATCCCACAGACGAGCGGCAGGTGCGCATTAGCCTGACGCCGGCAGGACGCAAGCTGATCGAGCAGGATCTCGGTGAGTCCTTGCGCGAGGCAAGCGGTCTCGGCGACGAGTTTCCGGTGGTTCAGAAGACCGTGAGCCGTCTGCGCGACAATCTGCTGCGCAACACGCAAGCGGGCGACGAGAAGAAGCGCTGATCAACAGGCGCGTTCGGAGGCGACGATTGCCTCCGATGCGCCGATGGGAGAGGAGTGCGTGGCGATCTAGCAGACCGCGCGCGGAATCATCCACGTCGAAAATGTCTGCCAGTTCCCGTCGTCGCGCCGACGCTGATAGGCGACGAAATCGGCGCCTTCGCCGTGCACGAGCTCGTAGCGATAAGTCTTGACGGATGCAGTTTCGGACTTGGTCATGGAAAGTCTCCATCTGATATGGACTTTCCATTGAGTTAGGTGCAGTGCAGCAAAGCGCCAGTGGGAGGATGACGATCATCTCATCACGTTGCGGAGAGCCCTCGCGCCGCCTTCAGACTAGGTGATGGGCCGGACCAGCTTGATGTCGCGATCGGCGGCCCAGCCGGCGACGTCCTCGCGCTTCAGCGCGGTCGCCATCAGATCCGGAAACTGGTCCGGCGTGCAGGCAAAGACGGGAATGCCGAGGCTGGCGACCTTCGCCGACAGCACGGGGTCGTAGGAGGGACGACCGGTGTCGGTCAGGGCCAGCAGCACGATCACGTTGATCCCGCGCGTCGCAAGCCGGGCCAGCCGGTCCACCAGCGCATCGGCATTGCCGCCTTCGTAGAGGTCGGTGATCAGGATCAGATGCGCCTTGGATGGCCGCTCGATACGCTCCTCGCAATAGGCAACTGCGCTGTTGATGTCGGTGCCGCCGCCGAGCTGGACGCCGAACAGCACCTCGACGGGGTCGGCGAGCTCCTCGGTGAGGTCGACAATCGCGGTGTCGAAGTAGACGAGCTTGGTCGCGACAACAGGCAGCGAGGCCATCACCGCCGCGAAGATCGAGGCGTAGACGACGGAGGTCGCCATCGATCCCGATTGGTCGACGCACAGGATCACCTCGTCGAGATCGACGATGCGGCGCTGCTGGCGCAGGAAGCCGATCAGCCGCTCCGGCACCACGGTGCGATACTCCGGCTGGTAATGGCGCAGATTGGCCTTGATGGTGCGCGGCCAGTCGATGTCGGCAAAGCGCGGACGGTTGGTGCGCAGCGAGCGGTTCAGCGCGCCGCGGACCGCGTCCGCCGTGCGCCGCTCGAGCCGCTCCATCAGCTCGGCCACCACCTTGGCGATCACGATCCGGGCGGTGTCCTTGGTCTTCTCCGGCATCACGCCGCGCAGCGCGACCAGGTCCGCGATCAGGTTCACGTCGGCTTCGACGGTCGCAAGGAATTCGGGCTCGAGCAGCATCTGGCGCAATCCCTTGCGCTCGAAGGCGTCTTTCTGGATCACCTGCACGACGGGGGCAGAGAAGAACTCCCTGATGTCGCCGAGCCATTTCGCAACGCGCGGCGCCGAGCCGCCGAGCCCGCCGCGGCCCTTCTTGGGCGCTTCGTCGCCGTTGCCGTAGAGCGCGGTCAGGGCGTCGGACATGCGGCGGTCGCTGTCGGACAGGGATGCACCGGCTTCGCCGTCTTCGGCATCGACGCCGAGGGCCAGTGTCCAGCGGCGGTTGCGCTCGTCGGTCTCACTCATCGTGCGCCCCCCGCATTGAGCAGCGCGAGCACGCGCGCCTGGTGCGCTGGCCAGATCGCATCTGCATCTGCGATCAGCCGATATCCCCTCGCGCCGGTGCTGCGCGCGAACAGCGCATCCATCAACCGCCTGCGCTCGTGACGGTCCAGCGCCGAGAAGACGCGGCGGAACAGCGGCAGGCTGCCGGTAAAGGCCTCGTCGTCGAGTGACAGCAGCCAGCCATCCACCGCGCTGCGCAAAGCGGCGTCGTGGATCAGCCGCTGGCCTGCGCCCTCGAAGAAGCCTTCGAAGAATCCCGCGGCCTCGGCGACCGGCGTACCAGGCGACAGCATCCGCGCCAGCAGGTCGGCGGTGCGATCGGCGGCCAGCAGCTCGGCCTCGTAGAGCAGGCGCGCGGCGGTGCCGGCGATCAGCCGTGTGGTCTGGTCGTCGTGCAGCAGGGCCGTCAGCGCCTCGCGCCATTTGGCGACGATGTCAGCCTCGAGCTGAGCGAGCTGGATTGCGGCATCAGCAGCGAGGATCGCCGTGCGCAGCTTGGCTGCTGCCGGTACATCCAGGTTGCGCGCGGCATAGGGCAAAGCGAGCGCGGCCTGCACCACGATCCGCGGCATCAGGGCAGCCAGATGCTCGACGGTGCCGGCGCGGGCCTCGCCATAGCGCAGGATGTCGGCCATCGGCGGCAGCGCGTCGAGCAGCGACTGGCCGTCACTGGTGAGAGCCGCCTTGGTCTCGAGTGCAGCGATGCCGGTCTCGGTGGCGCGTGGCAGATCGGCGATCATGGCACTGCGCACGAGGCTCGCCAGCGCGCCGAGCTCCGTCTCCTTGCCCATCGCCTCGATCAGGCGGCCGGCGGCGGCTTCCGCGATGGTCGAGCCATAGAGCAGGTTCTCGACCAGTCGCACCGCGAATTCCGGCTCCCAGCGGAGCTGCCAGTTCTCGCGGAACGTCCCGCGGCTGCGGCCCGCGTCGGTCAATCGTCCCCAGGGGACGTCGAGGGCATTGAGCCGGTGCAGGAGCGTCGAGCGCATCAGCCCGCTCTCGCTGCGCAGATCGAGCGTCAGCGGCCGCTCCAGCGCTTCCGGCTTCAGTCGCGTCGCCTTCTGCTGGCGCTGGAGGTCTTCGAGCAGCGGCGCCAGCGGCGTCGCCGACGGGATCGAGCCGACACCCGCACCGACCAGCAGTTCGGCGGCCACATCGTTCCACATCGCGCGCTCGCCGTTGCAGAGGCACGCGATCGCCGCCTCGCGCAGCTCCTCGAAGCCGGGCGAGGGCCGTTCGCGCAGCGCCGCGAGCGCGATGCCGAGACGCTGCGCCTCGATCACCGAGGCGGTCGAGACGAAATGACCGCGCTCGCGCAGCACCCGCGTTACCTTGGCGAGCCAGAGCGAGGCGCGGTCGCCGTCGCGCGTCTCCCACAGATGCGCGCACCAGCCGGGCGCGACAACGCCTGCGCCATAGCCGCTGGCACGTGCCAGGCGTGGGGCCGTCCACGGCGCCCAGGTCGCCTTGATCTTGGTCTTCGGCCGCCCCTTGAGCAGTTCGCGGTCGGCCGCAAGGCTGCGACGCTCACTGAGCGCCGGCACGTGCCAGGCACCGCAGACGACGGCGACAGCACCGTCGAGCTCCTTTGCCGCCCTGGCGATCTCGATCCGCATATGGGCTTCGCGTGCAGCCTCGCGGGTGGTGAGCAGCTTTGCCTCGGCGCGCAATGCCGTCATCGCGTCCGCGACGGCCGTGAACACGGGCCCCGACGCGGGATTTTCCTCGATGACGTCGGACCACCAGGACTCGCCGTCGTCATAGCCGGCCGCGGTCGCGAGCGCCCCGATCGGGTCGTAGCTGATGGGATCGTCTTCGGCTTTCGTCGCGGTCTCCTCGGCGATCTCGCTCGCCGCGATACCCAGCCGGTCGGACGCCGGCAGGTCGATGAACCGCAATGTTGCACCGTGACGGACCGCCCAGCGCGCGGCCTGATATTCCGGCGAATACTCCGCAAAGGGAAAGAAGCTTGCGTTGGCCGGATTGTCCTCGGCATAGGTGAGCAGCGCCACCGGCGTCACCATCTCGGGGTCGGCGAGCATGGGCAGCAGTTCGGACGCATCCGACGGCCCTTCGATCAGCACCGCGACCGGGTTCAGCGCATCGAGCGCCTCCACCAGCCGCCGCGCCGATCCGGGCCCGTGGTGCCGGATGCCGAACAGATGAACGTCGCCGGCCATGGCGTCAGATCAGATCGGTGAGCGAAGCATAATAGCCTTCGAAGCCGCGCTTCTTCTTCAGCACGGTCTCGAGATATTCGCCGAGCACGGCGGTGTCCTGCACGGGATCCTTGATCACCGCGCCGATCATGTTGCTGGCGAGCGTCTCCGGCGTCAGCTTGCCGTCGTTGAAGAAGGTCGCCTGGCTGATGCCGCCGACCATCACCGCGATCGCCTCCGCCGTCGACAGACCGCCGGACGGAGATTTCAGCGCGACCTTGCCGTCCTCGGTCGAGCCCGAGCGCAGCTCGCGGAAAATCGCGACCACCCGCGCAACCTCGTCGGCGACGTTCTTCGGCGCCGGCAGGTCGAGGTTCTGCGCCATCTCGCCGACGCGCTTGACCACGATCGACACTTCCTCGGCGGCGCTGTCGGGCAGCGGCAGCACGACGACGTTGAAGCGGCGCTTGAGCGCGGAGGACAGTTCGTTGACGCCCTTGTCGCGATTGTTGGCGGTCGCGATGATGTTGAAGCCGCGCTGGGCATAGACCGCGGTGTTGAGCTCGGGGATCGGCATCATCTTTTCGGACAGCACGGTGATCAGCGTGTCCTGCACGTCGCTGCCCATCCGCGTCAGCTCCTCGAACCGGCAGAGCTTGCCGCCCTCCATCGCGCGCATCAGGGGTGTCGCCACCAGCGCCTCGCGGCTCGGGCCGTGGGCGAGCAATTGCGCGTAGTTCCAGCCGTAGCGGATCTGGTTCTCGTCGGTCCCGGCGGTGCACTGGATGACGAGCGTGGAATCGCCGGTGATGCCGGCGGCAAGATGCTCGGACACCCACGACTTGGCCGTGCCGGGCACGCCGAGCAGGAGGAGCGCGCGATCGGTTGCAAGCGTCGCCACGGCGGTCTCGATCAGCCGCCTGTCGCCGACATATTTGGGCGTGATCGCCGTGCCGTCGGCCGCCTTGCCGCCCATCAGATAGGTCACGACCTGGCGCGGCGTGAGCGCCCAGCCCGGCGGGCGATGCCCGTCGCCGGCGGCAAGCGCCTTCAGCTCGGACGCAAAGCTTTCCTCGGCGGGCAACCGCAGTTTCTCGCTCATGGCTTCTCTCCCTTGTCGTCCAACGCGGCGTTGAGCCGCAGCATGTCGAGACGCGGATCGCCTTGCAGCAGGCCCGCGCCGGTCAGGCGCTGCAAAGCCTGCCGTGCCGCCGTTTGCGCGGCGAGCAGGCCCAGTGCATGCAATTCCGCAGCATAGTCGGAGGGCTTTGCGTCGTCGCGCCGAAGCTCGGCCAGCAGCTTGGTGCCGGCAGGCGCCGACATCGGATCGTCGAGGCGCGCGGCCGGGCCGGCGATCAGTTGCGCCATCTCGAAGCCGATGCCGTGCGCGCGCAAACCTGCGGCGGCAAATCTGGTGCGTTCGGCGGGTGCAAGCCGCGGTGCGAGCGCCACGATGAGACCGGTCGCATCATGCTCGCTGATGATCGCGGCTGCCTGCGCAAGCTGCGCATCGGTGCCGGTCTCCGAGATCAACTTGATCAGCCCCGCATCGGCCGCCGGATCCACGTTCCAGTCCCAGGCCCCGATCAGGTCCTGCGGGGCAAGGCCGAGCGCGCCGGCGAACGACGTCAGGTCGGTGCCATCGAGAAGGGCTTTCCGGCGCTGCCATTGTGCCGGCGTCTTCGGCGTTTCGATGTGGACCACGCGGGAGCGGCGCAGCAATCCTTTCGTCTTCACCGAGAAGAAGCCGGCGAGCTCCGCGATGTCGTCGCCGGCGGCGGGACCGTGGCCGAGACGCGCGAGCATTGATGTCGCGAGCGCCTTGACTTTCGGCGCGCGGTCGTTCGCCGCGAGACTTTCGAGAAAGGAGACATCGTCGCCGGACAGCCGATCCGACAGCAGGGACAAAAGGCGCAGCCGCGCATCCGCGTTCTCGCTGCCGAACTTTGCTTCGAGCAGTGCGCGTGCCGCCGATGGATCGCGCCGCCTGAGCCCGATCAACGCCGCCTTGCGTGCGGCCGGCCAGAAATCATCCCAATTCTCGGGGGTGAGCTGGTCGCCGGTCTGCCGCGGCGTCAGCTCGCCGGCTGCGGCGAACGCGGCCCAATCGCGCCAGGCGGCATAGACGTCGGGCGCATCCTCGTCGCTCGCGTCCGGCATCCAGTCGGCAGGATGCGTGGTCCAGCCACGCGCGGCGAGGAAATCGACGAGCTCGGCTTTGGAAGCCGCGTCCTTGCCCGCCGCAAGGATCCGGCGAACCAGTGGCCGCAATGTCTCCGGCACGATCGGCAGCGCGAGCGCGGGAATGTCGGGCAGCACGCGCAGCGCGGATGGCGGCTCGGTCATCACGGTCGCGCCGAGGAATTGGCTCGACAGGGCGAGCAGCCGCAGCTCGGCCTCAACGGGATCGTCGCCAAGCTCGGCGCGCCAGAACGACGCGGCGGAGGCGGCGGTCGCGCCCATGGTCCAGCGCGTCACGACCGCGCCCATCGCATCGAAGATCGCTTCGGGCTTGATCACGTTGGACTCGATGATTTCAGTCATGGCCGGCGATCCTGCCCCAAGGGGTCTGCGCGGCGAGGATCGTCAGGCGGTTGCCCGACCAGATCGCGGCGGCGCCCATCACCTCCGTGCCGGCCAGCAGGCCCTCCACGCTGCCGGCGATGGGCAGCGTGGCCGTGTCGTCGGCCGCGCGCCACCATGCGTGCCCGGCGTCATCGCGTGCGATCCGTCCCCGCGGCAGCAGCAGCGGAATGTCGATCGTCCAGGGCTCTGCCAGCAGGGGGCGCGTCAGCGCATCGGAAATTGGCCCATCCGGCGCAGGCCATTCGTCAGTCAGCGTCTCGTCCGCGGCGTCGCGCCGCACGAGCAGGGCGCGCAGCGGCTGCTGCGACGGATAGAAAACGAGCTCAGCCCGGAAGCGCTCGCCGGGCGTGAACACCGAGCCACGCCGTCCGGCACTCGCGGGGAAGAAGTCGAGCAGCATCGCAAAGCGCGGGCCGTGTGCGGTGAGATTGAGCAGCCAGGTCGTTTGCGAGACCAGGCCGTCGCGCCGCGTCTGCACCTGCTCGGCCAGCACTTCCCAATGTCCATTCACGCGCGGTGCTTGCGGATCGGCGAGGACCGTCTCGCGCGTCTCTGACGTTGCCACGGCGCGCCGGATCTCGGCATCGCGTGGCGTCGCGCGGAAGGCGCGCGCGAGGAGAACCAGCTTGCCGAGCTCAACGACTGCGCCGCGCGGGCGATCGCCTGCGGCGAGCGCGAGCAGACGCGCCGGCAATTCGTCGATGCGTCCTGCCAGCACCGCGGCCTTGCCGTCGACCAGCCGCGCGGCGATGCGCCGGCATCGCGCCGTCGCATCGTCGATGAAGCCGGACAAGCCCAGGCGGAGCTGATCGCCGATCCATTGCTCGAGTGCATCCAATGCGTCGAGGATGGCGCGCTCGGTCTCCTCGTTGCGCTTGGCTGCCTGCGCCTCGCGGCGTGCTGCATCCTTGGGGTCCTCGGCGGCCTCGGGTTCGGCAATACGCGCGGTGCGCAGATCCTTCTCGCCGGCCGGAGCGGCGGCGCTCGCCGGCTTGGCGGCGGATGTGCCGCGCCGGCGACCGAGCCAATCGCTGACCCAGGCGGGCGTCTCGGCAGGTGCGAACGGCACGATCGATTCCGCGTTGAGCCACAACAGGCCGAGCACGTGCTTGCAGGGGAATTTACGCGACGGGCAGGTGCACTTGTTGCCGAGGTCGCGCAGGTCCGCCATCACCCGGTAAGGGTTCGCGCCGGAGCCCGCGCATTCGCCCCAGATCAGCGCGCCATCCTGGCTTCCGCCGACGCCGGACCATTTCGCGGGCTTGGCGAGCCCGGCGGCCGCCTTGAGCGAGGATTGATCGGTAGCGAGTTGCTCGACCGCCTTCAGATCAATCGCCACGCCGGCTTCCTAATTCGAATCCAGGATGGGCAGTATATCGGGGCAGGATGAAAGCTCAATGTCGCCGCGCGCAGCCGTTTCGCTGCACGCGCAGATCATCATGCCGGTCCAGCCTGCGGCGACGCCAGCCCAAGCTCCTTGCGCAGCTTCTTCGAAAGCTTCGCCACGATCAGCGCGTGCGCCTGCGCGAGATAGGCCGTGAGCTCCGCATCAGGAAGTGCGTTGTTGCCGACGAGCTGCACCCATTTGGCGCGCGCAAGATACGGCGCGGGTCGCGCCAAACCGTGCTCGATCAGCATTCCATAGGCCATGTCCGAGACCTTGAACATGTAGCCGCCGCTTTCGGCCGTATAGCCGCCGCTGAGCGCGAACATCTTGCCGCCGACCTTGAACACCGAGGTGCCCTCCCACTGCACCACCTTGGTGGCGGCGGGCAGGCGCAGGCAGCGTGCTTCAAATGTCTTGGGTGTCATGCGAGCGCACCCGAGGCGCAGGCCGAACCTTTGTGGCAGCATGCGCGCTCCAACCAGGGATCAATGGCCATGTCGCGCGTTTCGATCAAGACCAGGGACGACCTACCGGAGGCGCTGAGACCGCTGTGGGACAAGATGACCACCTATGGTGCGTTTGAGAACCAGGCCGGTGTCATGGCGCACCGCCTGCCGATCTTCAAGCACATGTGGTCGCTGCTGGTCGATCTCGCCCAGGACAGCAATTTGTCGAAGCGCCATCTCGAGCTCGCGCTGGTCACGGTCTCGTTGCTCAACAAATGCGATTATTGCGTTTCTCATCATGCGCCAAAGCTGGCGGTGCAGGGCGTGTCGGAAGAGGGCGCCGCGCGTCTCGTCGACTACAAGGATCATCCCGAGCTCGATGAGCTCGACAAGCTCGTGGTCGAATATTCCATCGCCGTCACCAACAACTGGAACAAGACGCGCGACGAGATCTTTGCCCGCCTCGGCGCGCACTTTTCGGAAGCCCAGATCGTCGAACTGACCTGGCGCATCGCGCTGTGCGGCGCCTTCAACCGCTTCAACGACATCCTGCAGCTCGAGGTCGAGCAGGGCGTGCCGCAGAGCCAGGCCGCCGAGTAACGGCCGGCGATCGGAGCGCTTGCGGACGAGAGCCGGCCCCCGGGTGCGCAATCACAGAATTGTGGGTTGCATCGGGACTATCGCAAACTATATCGTAAGATATGTTTTACAGAGGAGCTTACGATATGCACCACGGACGAGACCACAGAGACTTCCATTTCGGGCACTTTGCCCATTTCGCCATGGGGCGGCATGGCGGCGGACGGCGCTTCGGACGCGGCGGCCATGGCTTTTTCGGCCGCGGCCCGGGCGGCGATTTCCCGGGCGCGCGGCGGCTGTCGTCGCAGGATCTTCAACTGGTGATCCTGGCGCTGCTCGCGGAAAAGCCGGCGCACGGCTACGAGCTGATCAAGATCATCGAGGAGCGCTCCGACGGCTTCTACACGCCGAGTCCCGGGGTGATCTACCCGGCGCTGACCTATCTCGAAGAGGTTGGCCAGGCGCGCGTCGAGCAGGATGGCGGCAGGAAACTCTACAGCATCACATCCGAGGGCGAGGCGCATCTCGCCGAGCACCGCGCCACCGCGGATGCGATCCTGCAGGCGCTGTCGCGGATCGGCCGCCGCATGGACGAGGTGCGCGAGGCCTTCGCCGGCGTCAGCGATCTCGATGCGGATGCCTCAGACGAGCTGCACCGTGCCCGCCACAACCTCAAGCGCGCGCTGCGCTCCAGGCATGGTAGCGACTCCGCCGAGGCGCGCCGCATCGCTGCGATCCTGGATCGCGCTGCCGCGGAAATCCTCGGCAAGTGACGGAGGGCGCAACGCATGAATGATCGGCCCCACAGTCCGATCCAGGATCCCCGCGTCAACGCCGTGATCGCGCGCCTGCAAGGCGCGCGGCAGCGGCCGGCCGGACCACACGGCGCCTTCGACAGCCGCGATCCCCACGCTTACGCCGAACAGGGATTCTCGATCCATCCCGAGCAGGGCGAGTTGATCTATCTGCTCTGCCGCGGCCTGCGCGCCACGCGCGTCGCGGAGTTCGCGACCTCGGTCGGCATGTCCACGCTCTATTTCGCGGCGGCGCTGCGCGACAATGGCGGCGGCACCGTGATCGGCTCGGAGATCGTGCCGGCCAAAGTCGAGACCGCCAAACGCAATCTCGCCGAAGCCGGCCTTGCCGACTACGCCGAGATCCGCGAGGGCGATGCCCGGCAGTCGTTGCGCGATCTTGGCGGTCCCGTCGACTTCGTCCTGATCGACGGCTGGCCGCGCGAGCACGGGCCTTCGCTGGCGCGCGAGGTGATCGAGATCGTCGCTCCGCAATTGCTGGTCGGCGGTTACGTCATGAACGACAACGCCGAGCCCGACTATCTTGCCTTCATCCGCGATCCCCAAAACGGCTTCGTCTCGATGACGCTGCCGATCAAGCGCGGCACCGAGCTGTCGTTGAAGGTGAGGTGAACCGTCAGGTTTGCAGTGCCTCCATCACGACCTGCACAACCTGGCTGCCTTCCGGTGTGGTCCAGTTGCCGACGAGCTCGGCCACCAATTGGTTGGTGCCGGTGAGCGTGACGCCACCACGCTCCATGCGGCGCAGCGCCATATCGTCGCCGATCCTGCTTGGCGAGCCGCCCGCATCGGCGACGACCTGCACGTCGAAACCTCCGCGGACGAGGCTGAGGGCCGGAAATACCGTGCACACGTCGTTGGTGACGCCGGCAATGATCAGCTTCTTGCGTCCGGTCGCCCTGACGGCTGCGGCAAAATTCTCGTCGTCCATTGCATTGACGATGCCGACGCGCTTGATGCGCGCGGCGAAGGCGTTCGGCAGGATGTCGCCGAGCTCGCTCAGCAGCGGGCCCTGGGCATAGTCCTCCATGCTGGAGGTCAGCACGACCGGAAGCTCGTAGATCCGGGCGACCTTGGCGAGCATCAGCGCGTTGCGCTTCATCTCCTCGAACGGGATCGACTTGACCCAGCTCATGGTCCCGACCTGATGGTCGATCAGCAGCAGCGTTGCGTTGTCGGCGGTGAATTTCTCATAGGCCATCGCAGCCCTCTCTCAAGCGTTCGCGGTGGCGTGCGAGGTCGGATAATCGGTGTAGCCGCGCGCGCCGGGACTGTAGAAAGTGGATTTGTCGGGTTCGTTCAGCGGCGCACTCCCCCAGAAGCGTTCCAGCAGGTCGGGATTGGCGAGAAAGGCGCTGCCGAACACCGCTGCGTCGGCGCGCCCACCGGTCAGCGCGGCTTCGGCCGCGGCCTTGTCGAGACCGCCGCCGAGCAGATAGGCGCCGGCGAAGCGCGGCCGCAACAAGGCGTGGTAGTCCACCTTGGTGCCGAACAGGGCGACGTGCAGATAAGCGAGCTTGAAGCTGCGCAACTGGTCGACGAGATAGCCGTAGGTCTCCTGCGGCGTGGCGTCGACGATGTCGTTGAAACCCATTTCCGGCGACAGCTTGATGCCGACACGATCGCCACCGGCCTCGGCCGTCATCGCCTCCAGCACTTCGAGCACGAAGCGCGCGCGTTTCTTGATCGAGCCGCCGTAAGCGTCGTCGCGGTGGTTGCTGCCGGAGGACAGGAACTGTTCGGGCAGGTAACCGGTCGCGCCATGCAGCTCGACGCCATCGAATCCGGCCGCCAGCGCACGGCGCGTCGCGCGGCCGTAGCTTGCGACGATGTCGGTGATCTCACCGGTGCTCAGCGCGCGCGGCGTGACGAAATCCTTCAGTCCTTCGTTGGTCCAGGCTTGACCGGCCGGCTTGATCGCGGAAGGCGCGACGGGAAGCACGCCGCCCGGCTGCATCGACGGATGCGAGATGCGACCACAATGCATCAGTTGCATGAAGATTCGGCCGCCCTTGTCGTGCACCGCGCCGGTGACGCGCTTCCATGCGGCGACCTGCGCATCGGTCTCGATGCCGGGCGTGCGCACATAGCCCTTGCCGGCTGCGGTTGGAAACACTCCTTCGCTGATGATCAGGCCGGCGCCGGCGCGCTGCGCATAATAGGTGGCGACGAGATCGCCCGGCACGCCGGATTCGTCGGCGCGCGAGCGGGTCATCGGCGCCATCACGAGGCGATTGGGAAGTGTGTGGCGGCCGATCTCGATCGGGGTGAACAGTGCACTCATATGAATGATCTCCAGTTGTCGAGTGCATTGTGGTGATGGTTCCGTATGGGATAAAGATGCCATTCTTGAATTGACTGATCCATTTTTGGAGCAATCGGAATGGAACATCTCAATGACATGGCCCTGTTCGTGGAAGTGGCGAAGGCTCGGAGCTTTCGCCGGGCGGCGGAGGCGACCGGAGTGCCGAACTCGACATTGTCGCGCCGGATCGGCGCGCTGGAGAAGGCGATTGGGCTGCGGCTCCTGAACCGGACGACGCGAAAGATCGAGCTGACAGAGGCCGGGCAGCTCTACTTCGAACGGTCAATGCGCATCGTGGAAGAGGCGCGCCTCGCGCACGAGCAACTCGGCGAGATGGTGGCACAGCCAAGCGGAATATTACGCGTCTCGCTGCCGGTCGATTTCGCCGCGATCTACCTGACGCCGCTGCTCGCCGAATTTGCCCGGCGCTATCCAGGCATCAGTTTCGAGCTGGACCTCACGCCGCGGCGGGTCGATCTCGTGACCGAGCCGTTCGACGTGGCGATCCGTATGGGCGAACTGTCCGATTCCGGCCTGATCGCACGTCAGCTGGCCCGCGTGCCGCGCTACCTCTATGCTTCGCCGGGCTACCTCGATCAGGCCGGCGAACCGAGGGAAGCTGCCGATCTCATCCAACATCTGTGCTTGTGCATGCCAAGGGCAGGGGCCTGGACCCTGCATTCCAGAACCAAGACGGTCGATGTCGCCGCGACGGGTCGCTTCACGCTGAACAGCGTGGGCATGATCTGTCGCCTGGCGGTGCACGGCCAGGGGATCGCCTTGTTGTCGGAGGCCATTGCCGCCGATGATGTTGCGCGTGGCCGGCTGCGCCGCGTGCTGCCGAAATGGCAGGCGTCGCCGATCTCCGTCTATGCGATCACGGCGACGCGCCTGCTGCCGGCGAAGACGCAGCGCTTCATCGAGTTTCTTCAAGCAAGCCTTGGGCAAAGAACCCCGGCGAGGGGTCAGCGCCCGTCGCTGGCGCGATAAGCGTCGGGCACGACGAACACCTCATCGGCGCGGCCGTAGCCGCCGTCGCCGATTTCCTCGATCAGCACCATCGTGTGCGGCCGCGCGGCTTCGCCAAAATAGTGGACGAACAGCCCGGTGACGCTATGCACGATCTCGGCCTTCTGGGCTCGCGACAGCGCGCCCTGCGGGATCTTGATGTTGGCGAATGGCATGGTGGTTCTCTCCGTGTGATGCGTCAGACCACGCCGCCATTGGCGCGGATGATCTGGCCGTTGACCCAGCCGCTCTCGCCGCCGGCGAGGAAGGCGACGATGCCGGCGATGTCACCGGGCTGGCCGAGCCGGCCGAACGGATTCATGGCCGCAATGGCGCGCACTTGCTGCTCGCTCTTGCCCTCCAGGAACAGCCGGGTCTCGACGGGCCCGGGGGCGACCGCATTGACGGTGATGCCCCGGTTGCCGAGCTCCTTCGCGAGGATATGGGTCATGGCTTCGATCGCGGCCTTGGTCGCCGCGTACACGCCGTAGCCGGGCTGATAGAGACCGATCACGCTCGACGAGAAGCTGACGATGCGGCCGCCGTCGCGCAAGCGCCGCGCCGCTTCGCGCAACGACCGGAATACGCTGTCGAGGTTGATCGACGTCTGCCGCGCGAACGCTTCATCGGTCACCTCAGCGAGCGGGCCCAGCTCCATCACGCCGGCATTGTTGACGAGGATGTCGACCCCGCCAAAGGCGCGCTCGGCCGCGTCGAACAGACGGGCCGGGGTTGCCGGATCGGCAAGATCGGCCTGCACGGCGATGGCGTGTCCGCCGGCGGTCTCGATCTCGGTCACGAGCGCCTCGGCGGCGTCGCGGCCGCTGGCATAATTGATCGCAACCGCGATTCCGTCCTGCGCCAATCGGCGGGCGATGGCGGCGCCAATGCCACGGGAACCACCTGTTATGATGGCGGCGCGCTGGGATCGGGTGGTCATGGCGGGGGCTCCTTGGTGTTGACGATCCCAGACATAGCTGATCGCCATGGCCGGATAATCGGCCGAGACTTGCCATCACTTGTCGGTTGTGCTGAACAATCGGACATGGACCGTTTTGACGCCATGCGCCTGTTCGTCCGCCTCGTGGAGCGGCGCAGCTTTACGGCCGCGGCGGCCGACCTCGGCATTCCCCGCTCGACGGCCAGCGAGGTCCTGCGCGGCCTCGAGGCCCATCTCGGCGCGCGGTTGCTGGAACGGACCACGCGGCATGTCACGGCAACGCTCGACGGCGAGGATTATTATCGCCGCTGCGTCGCCATCCTCGCCGAGGTCGAGGAAGCGGAAGCCTCGATGCGCGATGCACGCCCGCGCGGCCTGTTGCGCATCGACGCGCATCCCTTGCTGACCCGCACCTTCATCCTGCCGCACCTGCCGGAATTCCTTGCGCGTTATCCCGAGCTCGATTTGCAGATCGGGCAGGGCGACCGCCTGGTCGATCTGGTGCGCGAGGGCATCGACTGCGTGATCCGCTCGGGCGAGCCAGAGGACAGCGGCATGATCCTGCGCCGGCTCGGCACCATCGCGGAGATCACGGTGGCGAGCCCTGCTTATCTCGCGAAACACGGCATGCCGACGACGCCGGATGCGCTCGATGGCCACCAGATGGTGGCCTTCGTCTCGTCGCGCACCGGCGATGTGCTGCCGCTGGAATTCTCCGTCGCAGGCAAGCTGCGCCAAATCGTGCTGCCGAGCCGCCTGCGGGTGAACAATTCCGACACCATGGCCGATCTCGCCCGGCTCGGCTTCGGCCTCGCGCAGGCGCCGCGCTATCGCTTCGCTGACGATCTCGCCAGCGGCGCACTGGTCGAAGTCCTGGCCGACCACCCGCCGTCGCCGACGCCGCTGTCGGCGCTCTATCCGCAAAACCGCCAGCTCGCGCTACGCCTGCGCGTCTTCCTCGACTGGGTCTCCGGCATCTTTGCCGAGGCGAAGCTCTCGTAGCCCGGATGGAGCGAAGCGCAATCCGGGACCGCTGTATCGGACGGCGAGAATCCCGGATTACGCTGCGCTCCATCCGGGCTATGCCTCACACTCCGTCATTGCGAGGAGCTCTTGCGACGAAGCAATCCAGAACCCTCCGCGGAGAGATCTGGATTGCTTCGCTACGCTCGCAATGACGGTGTTGTTGCAGTCGCGCGCCTCTTTGTGAGTTGTGCCGCTGCGACAGACGGCTACGATGCGGCCGTTCCCTGGCATGGGACACACGACGATCGGGAGGCGACATGAGCGGGCAGGAACGGAAAGTCAAAGCATCGGACCTGTTCGTCGGGGCGCTGGAGAACGAGGGCGTCGACCGCATTTTCGGCGTGCCTGGCGAAGAAAACCTCGATCTCGTGGAATCGCTGCGCACCTCCCGGATCGAGCTGGTCCTGACCCGTCACGAACAGGCCGCTGCCTTCATGGCGGCGACACACGGGCGGCTGACCGGCAAGCCGGGCGTCTGCCTGTCGACGCTCGGCCCCGGCGCGCTCAATCTGTCCACGGGCGCTGCCTATGCGCATCTCGGCGGAATGCCGATGATCCTGATCACCGGGCAGAAGGCGATCATGAGCAGCCGGCAGGCGCGCTTCCAGATCGTGGACGTGGTCGCGACCATGAAGCCGCTGACGAAGCTGTCGCGGCAGATCGTCAGCGCCTCCAGCATCCCGACCGTGGTGCGCGATGCGTTTCGCGTGGCGATGGAGGAGCGGCCGGGTCCGGTGCATCTCGAACCGCC